>Ga0316217_10000028_pt1 | contig 215974 bp, 366 predicted proteins | sample 1anoAmetaG_FD_203633 | JGI IMG/M metagenome (GOLD analysis project Ga0316217, IMG submission 203633) | Freshwater microbial communities from Trout Bog Lake, Wisconsin, USA - 1anoA | ecosystem: Environmental > Aquatic > Freshwater > Lake > Hypolimnion/Profundal zone | place: USA: Wisconsin... | reverse complement strand
GTCATTATAATTTCCTTTATATAAGTTTTATTACTGCAGTTATACTTTATATAAAATAAAAGTGGGCTAGATATTTCTAGCCCACTTTATCAAATTATATACTTTATCAAATTATATACTTTATCAAGTTATATTAAAATGTTCCGACATACTCACTAAAAGTTGCACCTGTGGGAACAACTGCTGCAGTAACCTTAATAAATTCTGCAACTTTCTCAGGTTGAAGGTAGATATCAATTACTAAACCATTCTGATCAATTACACTAGGAGTATTATTTGTATCATCACAAACAATTTTATAGTTATAAAGACCTCTACGTGCTTTTACAGAACGTAAGAATGGATCAATGATGTTGAACAAACGGGTTCTAGTGAACACATCATTGAATTCGAAAAGTCCAATATTAGAAGCAATTGCGATTGACTTTTCAAGGAAGATAAGAAGTCTACGAACATTTACACGATCCATTGCAGATGGCATAGCAGTAGCAGTCTTCTGACCCCAAACAACAGCAGAACCTTCTCCTGGGATTGACATAATAGGATTGATCCCGTTTACATATAGATCATCTCTATTTTGTTTAGTTGGATTGAATGCAAGTTTGATAGCATTCTTAATAATACCTCTAGAAGTTCCAGCAGGTGCCCACCAAGGATCATTAGTATTATCAGTCTGAGCATAAAGACCAGCAATATCACCTTCGACATTAATCCAACGATTTACATTGTTGAATTTGTCATATTGATATTTCATATTTCCATAGAAAGCAGAGTAAGTACCAAAAGTAGTAAATACTTTATTGATGGAAGAAGTTTGAGTTCCATAACCATCAAGAAGAGATTGAGTACAGTTGTTAGATGTATTTACAGAAAGATATGAATAATTATATGGCCCAACAACTGCTATACAGTCTTTTCTGCTTTCAGCAATTGTAGACGCAGTATTAAGGTCTAGTTCGTGTGCTGTGAGAATATTGATATCAATTTGTTCAGGGTCAGCGAACATGGTATATGCTTCCATGATATCCCCTTGGGTATATCCAGCAGCATTATATACAGTGTTACCGTACTTAATAGTAGTAGGGTAAATAGTATTTACTCCACCAGTAATTGCAGCTAATGGAAGATTGAAGGTATTTGGATGGATAGCAGTAGGATCACCAATCTTTGCATATAGAGCTTTTGAACTATTGTTGAAAACATTTTCAACGAAGATATTTGTTCCATTTGAATTTAGTGCAGTTGGATTGTATGAAACTTTAAATGTTTCAAAGTTTTCATAGTATCCTGCATCATTGATACGAAGAACGACAACTGCAAATTCACCGTTAGTCCAGTTAGGAGGATAGTTAAATAGTGAACTAAAAGGAACTAAGGATTGAGCTACAATAGTTACAGCAAGACCATTTTTGTCTGTTAGTAATGTGCGAGTTTGTTTGATAATTCCAGAATCATAAACTTTATCAAACAAGTTAACACCAATCATAACTTTATCAACAGCAGTTGGTGAAGTAATACTGAAAGTTAATCCAGCAGATACAGTAGCAGAAGTTAGACCAGATGGGCTTGGGCTTACTAGATATACATTGTTTAGAACGTTATCAACGGATGCTACAGTGTATGTATTTGCAATCCCTGGAATAGTAAACTGAACTCCAGCTTCAAGGATGAACCCAGGCTGAACTGAGATCATTGTATCACCAGCATTTAGTCCGAAGTTGCCAAGAGCAGGATTATAAGAAGTAGTAGCTCTATAGTAAACAGTTGATGAAGAAATAGGTGTACCAGCAGTAAACACAGGAGCAACAGTAGCAGACCCTGAGTTATTGATGAAAGTAACATCATAAAGAGTACTATCAGTTGCGTTATTTGCAATTGTAGTTACTACAAAGTTTGAAAGAACAACAGTACCAACTTTGAAAGTAAACCCAGCTTTAGTAAAAGAAGTAGTGAAGTTAGTACTGTTAGTAGTGATGACAGCTGAAGTAGATGGAGTGCCATAGAAAGCGTCAACGTCAATTGCAGATACAGGACGGTCAAAAACAATAGTTCCTGAAGTAGGACTTGACTGAGTAACTGTTTGAACGTTGGCAAGTTTATTTCCGTTAAGAATAACTTGTGATCCGTTTACTAGTGTCGCAACTCCATTCATACCAACAGTGTTAGTACCGTTTACAGTGTTTGCAATTGCGTAGTATTCAAGAGCAAGTTGCTTCTTGAAAGTAGTAGGGGAAGAAGAAATACATACCGCAAATTTCTGTGTGGATGTAATACTCTTATTAATGAAGTAAAGTGGTGCGCCAACACTATTAAAAGTTCTTAGTGAGTTTTGAGCTACTACATCATTGTAGAAGTTAGGAGCAGACATTGCAAAGTTACCAGTATTTGAAATACCAATACCTGCATTTTGTGTTTGAAGATTTGCATCCATTGGACGAACAACATAAAGTGATGATGCATACTGAACGAAGTTCCACGCTTTAAACCAATCTTGAAAATTATACGCAGTTGGTTTACCGAAAACTGTTACTAGATCAGTTTCATTGGTAATATTGACTGCCTCCATACAAGGTCCCTGATCAGCACGTAGAACCATACCAGTTTTAGCTGATGCGATATTAGGTACATAACCAGTTAAATTGACCTCTCTTACAGATACCCCAGGAGAGAGTGAAAATGATGACATATTTTGTTTACCTTTCCCTTTTAAGATTGTCTAATATTATTAGACATTTATTTTCTATTATTTAGCTGGAATTAATTTAACATAAATAGTATATTTTAATTTAACCAACTAAATTCATCTGGAGTTTTATCTTCATAATCATCAGATAAAGCAAAGCCAACTGGTTCATCTTCCTCAGCTTTTCTTTGTTCGTCTAGATTATTGATTATTTTCTTTCCTAGGTCAGAAGTATTTTCAATTAGATCAAGATCAAGTCCTTGTGCTAATAGAAAAAATAAAGCAGCAACCAATGCCATTACTAGGTCATCTTGATATCCACTCTCTGCACAGTATGAATCTTTTTTCTTTATAAATGTTGAAAGTTGGCCTACAGTATCAAAGTCATTTAATTTTAACTTACCATTTTCAACTAGAAGTTTTAGATTGGTACATCCAAGTCTTTTTGTTTTCTTAGTAGTTCTGAATCCTGGTAATGATCCCTTTTCAAAGTAAACATTCTCATATTCATAATCAAAATGAAGCATATTAGCAACTTCTTGTCCTATTTCATTATTCTCTATGAATAACATAGCTTGATTGTAATAATTTCCAACTTTTTGTATTAGATCAGGAGCTTCCAAATAGGATATCCCCTCTTTAATAAATATGGTAGCTACTTGTTTGATAGGAAATACTGTAATATCCAGAATCTGAATACCTAGGGCATCTCCTGCATTTTCAGCAGTCATCTTGGCAGAGTCAACTCCTGCAATATAATGGTTGCTTTTTTTTGGTTCTTCATAAATGTTGACATACTTCTGAAGTCTAGATGCAATTTTAGAAAATATTATAGGATTACTTAATGCAGGAATTTCTTCTGATACTAATCCAGTTATTATTTCAGGTTCTATTAAAGTAGTAATAGACCCAAGTGCTTCATTGCCATATTCCTGTCTGAATCTTTGAATACCAATGTTGTTTATTGTTTCTTCTTTCCATTCTTCATCTCTTCCTGGGACTTGCCACCAATCTACTCTGATAGGATGAAATTCACTTTCACCTTTTTTAGCTTTCATCCAATCTTGATAGAAATGATTTAACCCATTAAATGTTGAAACGTATATTACTTTAGATTCATCAGAAGATGAAATTGTAGGATAAACTGATGAGATGAATGCATCCCAATTATTATTTGCAATGAATGCTCTTTCGTCAACAACAAGAAGACCTATAGACTTACCACGTATAGCTGTAGAGCTTGTAGATGAGGCTACAATCATCGAACCATTCTCAAGCTTGATAGACCCTGCATTCCAAGTTTTAATGCCTTGCTGAAGCCATTTTGGAAGTAATTCGTATGCTTCCTTAACCTTCCTTAGAATATCTCTAGATTGTTCTGCTTTATTCGCTAGGATACCCACACGCTGATCTTTTTGAAACAATATTACCCAACAAAGATAAATTTCGAATGATGTAGATTTACCTGCCTGACGAGTTGCTAAGACAATGGTAAATCTGTTTTCTATATAAGAGTTTAACATATCAATTTGATAATCTCTTAATTTGGGTGTGATCATACCTTCTTTCAATGAAAGTATTTTGTAGTAGTTCTCTGCAAAGTAAAAAAGATCATTAGCACATTTTTGATATTCTATAATATGCTCTTTAGTAAAATTAAGAGGTGTTTTAGGTTTTTTAAGATTTGGGTTACCTTCGAAATGTATTTCATTACCTAGGGAATCATGTGTAAAATCTGCTACCATTTGTTAATCCTTTTGTGTTATAAATTAAAAGACTCTATAACTATTTAGCTATAGAGTCTTCTGTGTTGTGTTATTTTAACTATTTAAGACAAGTGAGAAGGTGTATAACCTTTAATACCCGCTTTTTCAATCTTTGTTTCTAATCTACCTAGAAGATTTTTTTGTTCATCCACACTCATCATTCCAAGTTCTCTGATGCCATACTTTTCATCATCAAGAGCTTTCTGTGCTTTTAGGATATCTTTAATCCGTTTCTCATCGTGATATCCTTCATCTAAAGATTCTTTCAAATCATAAGAAGTAGTTTTACCACAAGCATTACATTTTTGTGTATAACTATCTCCATTATCTTTTGGTTTACCATTTAGTGGATGCCCGCATGATTCACAACGAACACTCCAATGATCTTTATACTTCTTTAAATTTTCTTTAAGCTTTTTATCTTCAGCTTTAGTTGCCCCACAAGCACATTTATATTGGACGTATTTACCATCTTCAGATTCTTTTACATTTTAGGGCGATATTTTTCATACTTTCCACCAACAAACTCAGGGACTGATTTATACTTGATAATAATGTCAGGACCAAATACTTTTTGTGCGGTGGCAACTGCATCCTCTTTTGAATCAGTATAGTAAGCACCATCCTCATACCCATCATCAGAAGGAACTCTAAACTCTCCTTGAGATTTTTCGATTGTGATTGTGTTTCCTGCGCCCTCAAGAAGGGTAAGCATTCTCATTACATTAGATTCCATTTTATTTTCCTTTATATGTTTGAAATATTCTATCTGTTTTAATCTTTCTTTTGCTTTTTCTTTTGAGTAAGGTCCACCTAAATGTTTACTTCCATCATGAGAATAGATGTGATAACCGTCAGATTCTTTTCTAATAATTTCTAGTAATAACATATTAGTCATATAAAGAAGAATACATTCCCCTAGCTTTTTCAGTAGGGGTTCCATTTGCTGTAGCTAACCCTCTATCGATTAGCTTTTTAAGTTCATCTTTAGTTAGATCAAAACCATCTTCAATTTTATTAAGAAGGTCTTTGATACTAGTTTCAGAAATCATATTTAAAGTTTTTACTATATTACTCATAAAATTATCCTATTAATTGTATTCGGTCCTGAACTGTTCAGGGAAGTTAGGTATATTTGGTAGACCAGCTTTACTAAAGTTAACAGCAAATATTCTGAAAAAGTCAGAGTCACCATTTCCGGTTCCACTATCTTGAGGGTGAACAGTATAAGCATAACGATTCATAACCATAAAGTTTTCACTAAATGGAGTAGCAGAATTATTATCTCCTGAAGTTACTTCATGAATAGTTGTAGTATATGGGCAGAAGTATAATCCAGCATCATGTTTATCATTTGATTTAAAATTATAACCAACGATAATATAGTGTTCAGTTGCAAATGGGTCGCAGTATAGATCATAAGGTCCAATATTACCAACCTTATATGGGTTAGATTTATCAGGAGTAGCTTCAGAGTGGTGTGCGTTCAATACTAGAAACGCACATGTAGCTGAGTCAGCTAGAACGAACATTGTACGATTACGTTTTGTTGCTTTAACAATTTCCTCAATTGCAAGATATATTGAGCCATATAAATCATAAGTGATTTCATCTAAACCACCACCAGAATATGCACCTAGGGAAAGTGGAAGAGTAATATCTGTTAACATAGGAGTTGCAATATGTTTAAGATAATCAATAATTTCCCTATCAATTTCTTGCCTAATTTCGTTTGAAATTGCTTCAGCAATTATTTCATATGCTTTTTCATTATAAAGAGCTTTAAGGTCTTGAAGTTTTTCTTGACTAAATCTTGAACGAATCTTTCTTGAAACAGTTTGAATAACACCAGTAACAGTTTCAAAGTTAACTTCTTGTAGATTTGAGTTATTTTCTAAAACTGTTGAATAAGTTTTAAATAGTCTTTTTATTGTATTTCTATTAGTAGTAGTATAGAGAATTGGTTCAGTTCCAATCTTGTTACCAGCAATAACACCAAACATTCCATTTGTAGTATCTAATGCACCAGTAACAGCTGCTACTAAGATGTTCCAGTGAACAGGGACAGAAGATACTGATTGTGTAACAGTTAGTCCTGCTGATACTGCTGTAGTTCTAAATTCATATGCAAGTTCACCGTAATATACTTGTACAACAATATTTGGGTTAGTATTTAATGTATATTGACCACCTACTACATATGAGCTACTTGCTGAAGGTGCAAGTGATATTAATCTAGAGTTTGTCCAGTGTACATTATTTTCGATATTAGAGTTATTACCAGAGTATATTGCATTTAAATAAGAAATTTTAGCCAATGGTGCTTTTGTAGGCTGAACTGATGCAATTTGCTCTACAAGAGACTCAGGGTAAATTTTCTTGATCAATGGGAATAGTAATGGTTCCCATGAAGCAATATCTCCTGCCATAGAAGCTTCATTCATCAACGCTGTTACTGTATTATGATATAAAGCATCTCCAAGAGCTTCTTTGAATAGTTCATCCATTTATATATACCTCTTTATTAGATTTTAATCTTAATTGTATTTATATTAATTCTTATTTGTGTTTAAAAATTCTAGCAACTGATTAGTATCACCAGAAAAAACAATATTATTTGTTGTCATATTTCCCTGATTAACTAATCCAGGAGTAACATCATTATTTTTATGTTGTGTTGCTGCTCTAGTCTTTTCAATATTTGCAATTTCTTTATATACAGAAACCAATAATTGAAGATTTCCTCCTAAAGATCGCTGTAATTCTGATAATGCGGTCAATGTTGCTGGTTTAATATCAGAAGGATCAAGAACCGCAGCTGAATCTAAAATACGTTGTCCTGTGGTTATAAGTTTGAGTATACTTTGTCTAATAATAGTAAAGTCACTTTTTAAAGTATCGATAGAAAATACTTCAGTTGATACTTCTTCTATAGTTTCCCCTGATTGTATAATAGGTGTTAATGGTACGGATGGAAGTGATATTTCATAATCATCAATTTCTAAAGTTTGAATTAATGTAGTAGCTATATCAAGTTTCTTTTCAAGTTCTTCAAATTTGTTATTCATTTAATCCTTCTTTAGTCAGGGTCAATAGTTATAAATTGTTCTGTATGAAAGTACACACCATTAACATTTGCTATAGCATGAACATGATATGTTCCTGGGTAAGTATAAACATGTTTAACTAATGAATTAGCTATACTTGAGCATACAACTTCATTATCTGGAGAAGTTGGATCACCAAAATTCCAGAATACTGATGAGTTAGAGTTTTTGGTTTCAGTTATATTATCTATATCAAATGAAAAAACTTGGGCAAATGGAGTATTAAGTAATGAACCACCAGCACCATTTGTGTTTTCCATATTGAATAATGTATCAAGTAACGCCATGAATTTATTGTCCTAAGAAAGGATTAGATAACCCTGTATTATTCATATACTGAGAAAATGTAGTGGTAACCGTATTTAGGTTTTCAATATATGCTTGATCAATTTCAAATATTTCTGTTTGTGTTATCAATCTATCAGTAACCTTATTGATAAGATATTGATTTTTCTTTGGAGTGTAATAATTTAATTTCATAGTGAAAGAATATGTTATAGTAAATATCCTTTCATCATTTTCAGGTATATCAGTAGGAGTATCAACAGTAACAGAATTTAATATAATAGGGATTGATTCGGGTTCTCCTGTAGGTTGAAGTTTTAGATTCAAGTTCATTGCAGGGGAGAAATATGGAATAATCTGTTCCATTAACTGATAGTTCTCATCAAGATATCTAGATATACTACAAACTTCTAAATCTAAATTATATGGAGTTGGGCTATATGCTGTAGTATTGCTATTTGATGAAGTTCTAGGATCAGTAACTTTGTTGGTTTTTATCAATCTTCTATTTGAATCGTAGGTCATTCCAGTTTGATTCACTGATATCCTAGGAAGAATCCATTGCATTTCTACTGGATTTAATTCTTTAATTGCAGGATCAAATGCTTTTCTAGCTGATGCACTTCTAAGAATTTCAACAAATTTTTCTCTAGTAGCCCATTGACAAGGAACAGGAATAATCTTTCTTTGAACAAATACAGTTCCTGATGCCCCTGTAGATGCAATAGTAGAATATTTTTCAATGCTAAGATTTGAAAACCAATTCATAAATCCTACTATTGCAATTTGAGTAGTGTTGTTATTATAAAAATTCATAATTATCCTAGGAGTGGATCAACTTCTGAAGTATCAATCACAGTATTAGCAGCTGCTATAGTGTTAGCGTTATTATCATTAAATTCTTTTTGATCTAGGGTAACGTCATTACCATTCATATCTTGAAGAAGGGCATCCAATGCTTGAATAGCATTTGGGATACCAGCTGAAGGTGATTGATTAATAACTTCGTGATTATACATAAACAATCCACATGAGAATTTGAATCCTCCACGTTGCCCTAGTAAATAGAAAGAAGGTTGAACTTCATCCTCAATATGTTTTATTTGAAATAACTTCTGAGATTTAGCTATATATATCAAATCTCCTTGTTTAGGATATATGTTATTTGTTTGAGCCAAGAAAGAAGACTTGTTGATGTATATAGTAGCCTCATCGGTCACCTGAAGGCCGAATTTAGAGTACATATCTCCATTCCCTGACCATGCTGTGGTTTCTTCTATAAACATCCTTAAAGGGAATCCTTGTTCGAATACAGAGGATAAAAATTCACCAAATGTGGTTTCTTCTTTGTTAAGTTCCCTAGGCATGAACGTCATATCAGAACCATAAAGAAGATAAAACTCTGTAGCTAAATTATCAGTTGTTAAGAAATCATTATTACCCATAGAATCACCTGTTGCAGGATAAGTCTGATTTAATCTATATGGATAAACTGACACATTACCAGATACAGAAGTATTATATGAATTATAGTCTGCGTAGATTCCCATCTAAAGTTCCTTGAGCAATGCCCTATTAAAGTTCATAGGGCATTGCTCTGCTTGTGTTAAACAGTTGGAGGAGTTGACCCTGAAACAGGGATTACAGTTGCAATTGCAGTTGTTACAGCATTAAATAAATCAACTTGTTTCTGACCATTAGACGCTGCAGTTTTCATTGCTGCTAATTGATCTACAACAGACATTGCAACTGGTGCAGCTTGGGTAACTACTGCCATAGCAGATTCTACTGCTGAAGCTGGGGCTGAAGTAACTCCTGATGTGTTAGTTCCTATGTTATGGACTCCTCCTGCTACCATTGAAGCAGCTGCTCCAATAGAAAGAGCATTTACAGGTACAGCACCATTTGACATTCCATAACAGATAGCAGCTGCAGAAGATAGTTTAGAAATACCTACCATAGTTGAAGTTGGGTCAGCTGCTGCATTTTTGAAAAAGTTTGTGAAAAAATTACCGATTGATTGCCAGAAAGCCATTTTGTTTCTCCTTTAGTTATGCTACTTTTTGTTTTGCTCTGTCTTCATCAAAGGAAGATTGTCCTCCTAAATGAACACCTTCGTAAATATTCCATGCTTCTAGTTTATCAGTACCTAAGCGAATCATAGCTTCATATAGAATATTATCGCATCTATCTTTGGGTAGATCAGTAAATCTATATAAGAAGTCATGAAGTACTGCTGCCATCCAATAAACCCCAAATGGAGGGATGATAGTCCAAATAAATCTAGGAGTACTAGCACCATCACTTGTATCATGTTCTGGAATTGAAATCACACTTCCATCCTCACAAGTATACGTAAATGGAACAATTACAGATACATTTCTTCCGTCTGATGTTTCTACTGATAGTTTTTCTACGCTAAATCCAGTATTCATAATTATCACTTAAGTCCTAAATATAATGGAACTGTTAAAGTTTGCATCAATGTATTATGTTCATCTGTTGATAAAGTACTACTTCTCATAAGTTGAGCATGTTCTTCTGATGTTAGTGAACTTCCACCGACATTAACTACAGTTGATGCTGCAGATTGTACTAATAGAACTTGTACTCCTGCTGAATATGCTATTGGGTCACCTTGGTATCCTCCAACGAGGTTTCCACCGGTAACTCTTGCGATATAACTTCCTGATGCAAATCGTATCTGCCAACTGTCCAAAAGGTTGACGGTGATACCAACCTGCACGTTGTTCCCGAGGGATTCTTTCCCTGTTGCTGTTGCAATTGATCCATATCCTATACCTTCTACAGTAGCTTCTACACTTCGTATATCATCTATTAAATCCTGTAATACAACACTTGATATACCATAAGGAATATCAATTATTTGATTGATAAAATCGTAATCATATATCATAAATACCTTAATTAATTAGTTGTTTTGTATGTAAATAAACTAAACAGTTGTGCTTGAAGCATATTATGATTACCACCTATAGGATCAATAACACTCCCATCTATAGGGTTTAATAATGGATATACTTCGTCTGGATTATAATTTACTACTAATAATGATTTTGGTACATCACCTACCTGAACGTCATTATCAGTAGTAATTGTATGAATCTCAAATGTAAGCACAGGGGCAGTATTATATGCATTATCAATTCTAACTTTAGTTGCCCTATCCCATATTTTTCTTAGGACAGTTTGTACTGATGCATTTAAATCACCCATTAAAATTCTCCTTATACAACGATTGTATCTGTTGTTCTAATTGCAGAAATTGAAAGACCAGTATTTCCAACAGTACCAGTGTTTTCGAATGGTAAGATACCTTTAACACGTACCCTAGCAATTACTGAAAAGTCTGCTAAATAAGTCATTGCAGGGGAAGATATAGTAGTTGTGGTAGCCATTGCATCTATTAGTGGTACATACATACCACCTGTTTGCCCTGCTGGTGTTGGGGATACTCCACTAAATCCAGACGCTGTTTTGCTAGTATAGGTAAATGGTGTATCTCCTACACGAATTGTTCCAGTATTTGGAATATCAGCAGGTACAGCTGTGGTAATACCAATGGCTGATGCTGAAGTAGATAAAATTGTAAATTGATTTTTATTTACAGCACCACTTGCAGTTCTAGCAACAAGTACTCTATCTCCAGAAACAACACCTGTAACAAGTACACTTATTGTAGTTGGAGGATTTCTAACAATATTATTAGAGTCGATAAGTTGCATGTTCATTGTATCTGTTACACCAGCAAGCCAAACACCCCTAGCACCGAAGAACTTTCCACCCGCAAAAGAACCAAATGGAGCAGCTTTAACTGGTGAATATGATCCTGTTACTGTAGCAGTTTGATAGAATTTACCAGCCACTGTACTATTTGTACCAACATTACCAGAGATTGTTGAACTAGTAATATATTTTAAATATTTATATGCTTGCGCACAAGTATAACCTGATGCGTTAACAGTTACATCATATGGTTGTGGGCCATTACCATCACCAATATCCTGGGTTACACTATTAAATGTAATTGACATTCCTGGATAAGTACCAGCAGAAGTTGCAGGACTATCATTCAAGTCAGTAGCAGTAGCAAGAGGAACAGGGTTACGTCCACCAGTTGCTGTTGCTTGTACTTGGAAGAAGTCATATGTTTCACCTAAGTTACGAATATATGCAGTAATATTCTGTGAGTTAACTGCACTACCACTTGCTGTGGTTTTAATTAACTGATCAATATGTCCTAGGGTATATCCAGAATAAGTAGGAACTGCACTTACTCCTTGTTGCCAATATACAACTGCATCAGCTGCAATTGATCCTAGGGTATAGAAGTTAGCCCAAATATCATTACCACCAGCTTTAACAACTATGATAGAACCACCATATAAATATTGGGTATCACTAATATCATTGTTAAAAGTCCAACCATTAATTAGCTGATATTCTGTTGGTGTGTTTGCTTGAATAGGAATTGTATCATCCATTTCAGCTGCATTAGAAAATAATGCCATAAGCCAAGAATATAGTTCATTAACAGTATGCCTTGTTGTTGGCATGTATGAAGCATTTTTTGCTAGTGTTTTGGAACCATAGTTAAGAATCCATTCACTAGTACCAACGGTTACACCATCACCTGTTATTGCTGCCATATATTTTTACTCCTAATTTTTATTTGTTCTATTTGTATTTATGAATTAATTGTTATGCAATCAAATCTATTACTTGACTGACCCAGGTAGTACTACCATTTACTGATATAATACCATAAGATTCATATGGTATATATTTAGGGCTATTTATAGACTGCCTTACACGTATAGTTATCGGTATGTCTGATCCATAGTATGGTATATTTGGAACTGTTACTATACTAGAACTCGCAGTACCCTCAGAAATAATAGCACTTGTATTTGAGTTTATAATAGCATATGTACTCCCTGCTACAACATTATTAAGAATTACAGATACCAAAGATGTTGGGTATACAACTGTTTGATCAATAAATGTAGGAATTTTTATTGATGTAATATTTTTTGAAGTATCATTATCATTAGATGTAATATATAATTTAAATCTAAATCCAACTGATGCTGATACAGTTTCAGATGATAGACTAGAAGCACTTAATGTTTTTAATACCCCAAATCCACTACCAGTATCAATTGCATATTGGTATGTAAAACTAGTTGTAGTGGTCCCTACAATAGTAGGGGCAACATTTTGAAATCCAGTAATACCCATTATTGTATGGGGCCAAATAATAGTAAGTGATGCAGTACCAAAAATATTATTCATGTATATATTTCCACCTACAGAATAAGTATTACCTACAGAAGTTATTATACCATTTGATAATGTAGTCCATAATCCCCCAAGTATACCAATAGCTCCTTGGGTTGATGAAGTATAAATTTCAAAAAGATTACTATCAGTTGTAGAACCATATGTTAATGTTCCGTTACATGCTACACCTTTGGCTATACTATTACTTCCTAGAGGAGTAAATGCCCCTGTATATGAGTCTGATCTCATATTTTGTGTTGTAATTCTACCACCAAACCCATATGCAGATGTGAAATATGATGAGGTAATTGTTTTTATGTAACAATTGCCTATCATAGCTGATGCATTTATATTATTATTAAATGCACTTTGCATATTTGTAGAATTGCTAGTTACATTAATAATTGACATATTTGTAGCACCAACTGTACAAACTCCTTGGGCAAATCCTGAGTCTACTGTTACATTTGCAATTTTAATTGTTGTTGTAATAGAACCAGTTACCATAGATGCTGTAGAAATTGTATTTCTAAGCTGTGCGTCATCTGTCATATATGCATTAGTTAAAGAAAGGTAATCTCCTCCTGCTCCAACACCTCCTACTAGGGTACAACTATCTAGGATTAATGATGCCCCTACTTGGGCAGGAACCCCTATAACTGTAGCTGGTGCAGTTGTACCATTTATTGGTAAAGATGAAAACCACCCACCAGATACAACCAATGAATATGCATTAGGAGATGCTTGTATTGTACCAACACCTCCAGAACTATATGCCGCACAATCATTCATTGTTATATCACAATAACTAAATCCAAAAGCATAACTACTTTCAAATTGTGGTAATACAAATCCGCAATCAGAAAATGTAGGATTTGTATAAGTAAGTGCAATATTATTAGCAGAAGCAACACTTGACATACTAAATGAAGAATACTTTGTGTTGAAATATAAACTACAGTTTATTAGTTTATCGCAGTCTATTTTTGCTCCATATGTACCATCAATTAAGTTTCCTGATCCAGGAGTTATTTTGGCAGTTAGACATGTTACAACTATATTAGGTACTTTTATATTTGCTCCTGATGGAGGGCATTTGCCATATGTACCATCACCAAATGTTAATATATTATCTTTCTGTGTGAAAAATCTTCCATATTTACCTGCCCCTGCTAAAGTTGTTAGTGGGTTTGTAGTTTTTGTATATCCCCAAAATGAAGACATATTTAAATATTTTTCATAAACACCACTACCAGAAACAGTTTCTACCCAAACACAAGCTAATGGATTACTAATTCTAACTATTGTGTATGCCTGACTTCCAGAAGGTCCTGTATAGTTTGATGTTTCCAATTGCATAGAAGATGTGTTTGTAATTGAAGCAATTCTCCAGTAAGAGTTATTGCTAGTTATTTTTACATAATCACCTATACAACAGTTACCAGATGAGTTACTCCAGTTAGTACTTGAACCAGTACAAAGTCCAGCTGTTGATATTGTAATTGTTCCTGTTGTAGACTTAGCTTTTGATTCACCAATATCCCAATGTGAAACAGTTTGACCAGCAGCACCAGTTCCTATACCTATATTAACCCAACCTCCTCTAGTTTTAAACAAAGCTAGTGGAGTATTTGCGCTTGTTACTACAGTAGTTGTATTATATGAGAATACCAATCCTCCAATAAAATATGGTACACCTGGAGATGTATTAGTATTACCAGCAAATGTTGTAGTTAATGTTATAACCTGAGTGCCAACGTTAACAGAAGCAATTGTATAAGTTAGAGTATTTAATACTATACTAGCACCAGAAGGTGCATTAACAGTTGTCCACGAAGTACCAATTCCAGATACTGAAGCTGATCCGTTTACAACACTAGCAGTACCAACTTTATACCCAGGAGCAAAATTTTCTAGATATAGTGTTCCTGCTAAACTAGATGAAGAATAAACTGGATTAGTGGTAAATGCACTATTTGTTATTTTTAGTGTAACTCCGTTTGTAACTGCAATTAGGTCTGATGATGTTAATGGTGTTGGATTTACTAAAGTACCTACAACATATGTTGCGGTAATGCTGGAAGTACCAGCATAATTAGCAGTTAATGTTATAGATGTAGCTGAGTTACGAACTGATATAATATAATCTACGCCATTTATAGTTATAATACTTCCAGCACTGGCATTCAAGTCTGACCAAACTGCGGTAGAACATGAAATTGCAGGAGAACCATTTGTAACAACTAAGTTTCCTGATCCTGTATTGTAAGGTGCATATGTTCCCATTTATAAAAATACTCCTAGTTAAGAATAAATTAATATTGTTCTTGAATCCCAAATATTATTAAAAGTTGAATTACCATTTGCCCAAGTTGTGATAAGATCATTATTGGAGGTGTCGAGTCTTTTAATTCTCCATACTGGATCAGATGTTAAAGCCCCAGGAATAGATTCACCTACATAAGCTATGTTATTTCCGACATTATCATATCTTGTTGCATATACCACAGTATTTACCTCATCTAATGAATTTAAAATATCACTCCATTGTACATATTTAGTTGTATTTTGGTCTTCACTATCTTCTATGATAAATCTATCAGTATTAATTAATTGAGTTTTATTTCCAGAGACAGAGAAATTATTTTCTGGTGCCCCTGACAGTGGTTCGTCTATAAAATATATAGAGTTGAACAACTGTGTATAATCACTTTGAACAGGGTGATATCCAGTTATAAATTTAGATATAAAAAAATCTCGTAGTCCCATGTTTATCCTATAAAGGATTCTCCTATTGCTTCAAATCCTATTCCAAATACAAACCTATGTAATGATTCTGTAACAAGATTACTATTTAAAGTAATGAAATCTACATCACTATTATTAGTAGAGTTGAAATTTACCAAATTTGAATTATTAGTATTAAATTGAATTCTTGTATTATTACTTTTATTTATAACAATATTAGTATTTGATATAATTGGTAATTCTAAAATTTCTTGATGATTATTTGGATTGAAAGTAACTTTATTAGTTATATTTTTATTAAAACAAACAAGAGAACTCCTAGCAACGGTAACAAGTACATTACTAGGAGTCCTTGATGCAAATGTTATAAATGTAAAACTCATATAGGATTATCCTACAAAGAAGTCTATTGGTAATGTATATACATTTTTTAGTTCTTCTGATAATTTTTCTATGTCAGTATTTGCCATATCAATGATGCCTTGCCCATTCAATGTTCCACCGTTTGGTAATACTGAACCTTGATATTTCAACCCAATATTTTTACCCCATTGAAGTTGCGCCCTAGCAGTAGCCATACGTTTAATCCATTTATCATCATAGATTTTTTCTTCTTCGTATGAAACTCCATCGTTTGATAGAGTTGTTTGTAAATCTAATTTTTGATACAATTGAATTATTACATTAGTATTGCCAGTAATATTTCCATGAATATGAAGAATTTTAGAAACTGAATTATAATCAAATGTCTGTTTCTTACCAAAGATTAAATCAATAGTAGAAGTCATTTGATTAATCATCTCATAACCAATTAAGTCTATTTTGGCAACACCAGGACGATATAAGTCAGCTGCAATAAATTGATTCAATGAGAACATATTAGACGGCATATTAGCACCAATCATAGACATATCAGCATCATTGACAGATAAAACTGCAAATACATTATATGGAAGAATATAATCTTGAACTCCAGCAAGTAAAGTCATAGGAACATAAATTTCATTTACCCCTGAGTAAGCAACTTGAAGATAATCATCTAGGGTATCGTCAATTGCATCTTGAAGTTGATCATCTGTGATTTCAATTTGGTGCGCAGGATATCCCAATTTTCTTAAAATATATTGTTTCAATCCACCAACTGATTGTATTTTAGGCCCGACTGCCATATGTTATATCCTCTTTATTAGAAAGTTCTTTTTGGTCTTCCTGGCTTACGTTTTTCTTCGGTTTCTGTTTTAACAGGAGTTTCTACGGATTCAAGAAGAATTGACACTTCTTTCTTTTCAATTGTAGGTTTAACTTTTACATCTTTAGGCATTTCGATAAAGTATCCTGGATATGATCTAGTTAAATCACTTTCAGGCATCATCTGACCATTCTTAATTTCAAAACTACCATAAGGCATACTGATAGTCATTTCTGATAGTCCTCTAGGACTGATAAACTTAAACATTTTCATTTCATTTTCCTTTTGTTTTTTCGTTAGTATCATCTACTGATTCAATTACAATTGGTTCATCGATTTTTGTAATATACTCAGGAAATTTTATTGCTATAAGCATTGGTACATCTTCATTCTCTTTTATATTGAATGAACCGTACAAACAGTTTACACTTATATTTATCTTGCCTACATATCGCATGTAAACCTCTTATTTTAGTTTAGTATGCATATCACCAATCTTTATTACATACTGCGCACTTTGATTGTTATCTGCCATATATTTAGTTAGTTCTTGAGTTTCAGGATCACGTTGCCAACCTCTACGATCACCTGGGATATTAGCTTTCATGTATCCCATATAATTAGCTTGTCCTGATGCGGTTTCCAATTCGATTATTGTTACATTACCTTGATCAGTTACTTTCATTTTCTAGTTTCCTTTTCTTTTTCTTTTTTAATTTTTGTAGCCCAGGCTTAGATAATTTAAGTGGGTCTTCTCGTTTAACCATTCCAAGTTTTTGCCCTTGTTGAGCAATATCTGCTTGTACAGTTACTCCATCACCATCTTCTGTTATAAACATATTTAGTATCTCTGGAGATGCTTTTAATAGTTCATTCACTTGAATGATAAATTTATGAATCTCTAATTCTACTATGTTATTTTGCTCTTCGTTTACTATTATATTGTGTTGTGGAATTAATATACTTTCGTGTAATTTTTTAATAGCATTGTGTATTATCAATTGTTTGGTGCAAGTAATATCTGATAGTACTGTTTCATCTAATTTAACTTGGTTAACTTTTATATAAGAATTAAGTGAATCTTTAAGCAGATACGCCGCAGTAAAATATGATGCAAATTTAGATTTACCAATAAATTTAGTGGTGATCTTTTTGATGTTCCAACAAAGTCGAGTTAACATATCCCAGGACTCACGTTCTTTTGCAGTTACTGGATGTTTTTTCTTATTTCCATCTTTATCAATGATTCCTAGTTTGAATGCATCCCATTCATTGAATGGCATCATTAATTTTCTAAGGATCATATAAACCGATACTGATCCTATTAAAGATTCTGATAAAATATATTTAGTCTTCATCTATTACAAGTTCCCTAAGTTTAATGTTATCGTCCTTATGTAAATTAGTCACTTTTTTAAATAACAATATAAGAGTTGAATGAAAACGAATATCAATGTATTCACATAGAACAGGGTATAATGAATCAAGATCAAAAACATTATCTAATTGCTTTAGTACATTCATTGCTTCAAGGATATAAATTTCTTTTTCATATCGTTCAAATCTTTGAAATATCTGATTCAATTTTTTAATTAATTTTATATCTTCATTTATGAACGAAGTTACCCTTGGGACTTTATAAGCAAAAGCTATTTTTAATCTTGTATCACTCATTTTATTCAGTCTTCCCTAATGTTGACATCATACTCGCAAGAATTGGAGCCAGCATTAAAATATTTGCATCCGATTTAACTTTCCCTGCTCCGATTTTCTTTTTATACTTAGCCAGTAAAGCATCAATTGATTTCACAGTTTTAGAATCTATCTTCTCCCCTTTCTTTAGGAAACTGTTAATAAAATCAATTTCATTGCCCCCTATCAGATCGGTGACTTCAGTTTCAAGTTTTCGTTCAGTTGCCTTTACATCAGTTTTCTTTAAAACTTTTTGTGCTTCTTTAATTTGGATTGCTTCGTAAAGTTCCCCAAGTTCGTGTTTCATAATTTTACTCCTTATATTAAAATTGACTTTGATAAGTAAAGATGTTATTATCAAATGTATTTATAATTAACTTGGAGGGTAATTTATAAAATGAATGTTTACGCAACTAAAGCATATGATGAGGTAAAAGGTTGGGTTTGTTTAGTTTTGACTGAAGGAGGGAGTATTGTATATTGTAATACATATCCTAAAGAATTAGAAAAATTATGTGAACATGAGATGGTAGAGAAAACAAAAGCAACTTTAAATACATTATACGGTGAAGTAGGATTGGTTAATTCATATAAAATTCATGTTGTGGAGCCTGGAGATGGTATAATGAATAAACTTATAACATTATACGAAAAAAAGGAACTTAGAAAAACTAAGTTCCTTTTCAGGATTATTAATAAAATAGATAAATGGTTTACAATGTTTTGTTTTAAACACTTTCAGAAAGCATAGAAAGATATTTGTCAAACATTGATTCATTTTTTCCATCAGCTTCTTTCTTTTGTCTAGCGTCTTTATCTTTCTCGCTATTCTTTTTCCAATTTCCCATAGAATCTGCTGTTGAGTTAGATGGTGTTGAATTTTTACATTTGGTGTTTTTACAAATCCAAACAGGACCAGAAGGGAAGTTCTTAGTAATCACAGTTCCGCCACATTCATCACATACTTTAGTTGTTTGTGGTTTAACTGCTTCTTTGACTGATTTCTTTTTAGAATCTTTACAATCAGGATTTGAACAAACTTTAACTGTACCTAATTTTGGATATGTAATTTCTTTAACTTTACCACCACAATTATCACATACTTCAGATGTATATTTAGAAGTTTTACCCTTTATACCATTTCCGCAAGTACAAGAAGGGTTATCACATTTCTCGCCCTTCTTACATTTACAATCATCGCCAGAGCATTTACATTCTTCAAGGAATTTAAGAAATTTGCTCATGATTTATTTCCCCTCTGGTTTAGGTTCACCAGCAACAGCACGTTTACCTTTCATCTTACCAGCATTTTTCCAAATCTTAGTATGAAGTGCAGCAATTTTTTTACCGATATCTGAATTACGCCAATTGCTGTTTCTCTTTTTGATCTTACCTTTATTCTTTTTGTAAGTTCCTGTCATGATAGCTGCAGCAGCTTTAGCAGCTGGGCCTTTATTTGACTTGGTGAAGAAACTAGAAGCACCTTCAGAGATAATAGATTCAAGCATTGTATCTTCGATTTCAAATGTATCTTTTAGATCGTCAACAATTTGATTGATTACTGTTTCAGGTAGAAGGTCTGCATATTCATAAATTAGGTCAAGACCTACTTCACCAACATCAGATGTACCTTTCTTTCCGTCTTCATCATCTTCTCCTGCGCCAGAATCTTCTTTTTCTTTATCTAAGATATCATAAACATAGTCAATAATTTCACGAAGATCATCAGGGCTATAGTGACCTTTACCATCAGGGGCATGATCCTTTAGGTGTTCTTCTTCAGGTTCGTCATCGTCAGGAAGTCCAGCAGCAACTGGTTTTGGTTGTTTAACTGGAACTTCTGCTGAAGTTCCACCTAATTCATCACCAGCTTCATTTAATTCTTCCATTAACTCTTTAAGTGTTTTGAGATTCTTTGCCATTCTATTCTTTCTCCTTAATTATATATGGGTAATACCTTTGATAGATTGAATTATCAATAGTATTTATATAATTTTATTTGTTCCCTAGAATTTGAAGAATGGATTAATAGATGATAGTAATTTTGTACTTTCTATTGAGTTATACATAAATTGTTCAAGTTCTCTTACCCTGTCAATTAAAGGTAGTTGTTCTCGTTTATTCTTCCATTCTTTTTCTGATTTTTTGTTGTCTTCAGAAATAATACAAGTCCCACATTTGTGAGGGTATGTTCCATTGTCAAGTCCTTGGTAATTTGTATTACAGCTGTGACAATGTAAATGTTGTAAATATGCCATTATAAATCCTCCAAAATTGGTTTATCTGCCCTGATATAAATTTTTACCACAGTAAGGGCAAAAATAAATTTTTGAATATCCGCCGCCAGAATCAACAGGATAAGGGATTCCATATTCGTCTTTAAAGCTCCGTATTAGCCTCTCAGGGCAATCTTCTCCATGTTCCTTACATGCGGTATTAACTATAGCTTCAAACGAGGCGCAACAGTACTTTTTGCTCATATTTTCTCCTGTCTAGATGCAAAGAAACCCTCCCATTTTCAGGAAGGGTTTCTTTATTTTAAAGTGAAAGGGTTGCTTCGTATAATCTCATACCGTATGCATCCTCAATCAAAAAGGTATATGTATCATCTAGGTTATCGATTCCTAGGTAAGCTTCACCATATCCATTTTGTCTAAGATGGTTTCTAACATTCATTCCACCAGAGAAGTGCCAGCCATTATGTGTATACCAATTACCATGAAGTTTAGCATTTTCAAACCACTTCCAGAAATCCTCTCCGAGAGATTCTTTTAGAAAATGGATAACTGCTAAACACTCTTTAGTTTTATTAGTTTTTAATACCTCATATGATTTACGAATATCTTTCATTTCGCTATCAAGCTCTTCAAATATATAACTAAATTTTTGATCTATTGACATATTATCCAAGTTCCTTTAATTGATTCTGATATTATATTCTTTTCTTTGTGGCAAGGGCAATTACATTTAACATACTCTTGAGTATTAAGGTGATGATAACCAGTACAATATATATGTTGTTCTTTCCACCAATCACCTTCTTTTCCAGGTCTACAACATGGTGCTAATGTTATAGAAGCGATTTCTTTATCCATTATATAACCCTCGGAAACCAATACGGGTTCATTACTTAATTTTTCCAGATAAAACATCATCAATAAATTTACGACCTGTCTTGCCTTTGGTCTTCCAGTGAACTTTTAATTCATTCACTACTTGATGTTTAGGTTTATCTTTACGCTCTTGTTCAGTTGAGTTTGCGATTAGTACATCTGCGAATTTTGATAGTTTCTTTACAGTGCTTCCTCTCATATCTATTCCTTATGGTAGTTGGGTTGCAGGGATGATCCCTGAGTATTCTTGGTTATAAACATCTTTCAAATCAGCAGGGCAATCCATTGATACAATTACATGTCCTGTGCTGATAGTGCATCCTTGACGGTTTTCTTCAAATGGATATAGAAGTGAAGTTAATGTAATACCAAATCCTTCATCATCTTCCATAATATTTACTTTTAGTGTGTTATTGATTTGACTGAAGTTTTGACTACCTACTACAAAACTTCCATCTACAAGTTTGAATAATTTTAGGTCTTCCATTCTATTTACCCTCTAGTATTTTGCGTTCAGCAACAAGGTCACGGTTCTCCGCAAGATACTCAGTGAACTTCTCAGGGTATCTGGTTTTGAGTTTAGTAATATTGATGGTCATGATTTCATTCAATGTAGTTTTCAAAACATCAGAAATAATTCCTATGTACCACATTGCATCCCCTGCTTCTTCCACCGCATTAGGGAAGTCAAGTTTTTTCCCATAAAATAAGTGTTTTTTAATCATATCCAAAAGTTCCCCCGCTTCGGTACACAATCCCATTGCCCCATGAATAAGACGTATTGTTTCAGGGTTACTAAATCGTGCAATCATTTCTGGTGTTGCATCTGATTCGGTGCGTTTTACATTTTCTACATAATTACTACTATTCATTGTTTTGTTTCCTTATATGTTTTATAGTCTTTCATAAATTCATACGCTAATAGTTGCCCCATTACCGATATTGCTTCACTTGCTGGTTCATAAGTATCAAAATATAATAATAGGTCTTTGGTAATTAAAAGTTTGAACTCAACTATTTCATTATTAAGATCGGATATACTCATTTTGTATTCGCCTTTAATATACAAAGATCACAACAGGGTAAGCTACCATTTAGGTATGTTACTGTGGTTGCCATTGCAAGAGAAACTCCACACCAATGACAGGATAAAGAAGCTGCTGAAGTTATTGATATAGTATAAGTCCACCCATCATCTATCATTGTAGTCATTTTAGTATCCCTCGTTTAGTAAATGAATCACGAATAGAATCCATTTCGCCTTTGTCGATCAATTTTTCGTGGGTTTTAGCGGTTGTTTGTGAACAACCATAGTACTCCATCAGATAAAGGATATCTTGCTCTTTTGCTGCCTTTTTAGCGTTCCATTTGATATATTTTTTTATCTTAGGCAAGCCATTATACAGACAATCGAAATACATCTTATTACTGATCTTGAGTTTGCTCATTTCGTGTGCAATCCCTGTAAACTGAGCATCACATGACAACATCATGTTAATCATGTAAGGATTACAATGTTTCTTAATTTCTTCTTCAGTTGGTATAGCTTTCTTTTCAAATATTACATTTACCATATCAAAAAAAGAACCAATTGGTTTAGTTGGGTTTGGCTCTTTTAACGCCATTTTGCATCCTTCATTACTTCAGTTACACATGCCGCTAGGGTTACTTCTTTTGCAACAGATAGAGAGGATTCATATGCATATCTTCCTAAAGTCATGATGATGTTAGGCATACAACTTGGTTCAAGTAATTCATCGATCTGTTCATAGAATGTAATATAAAATGAATCAGGATCAAGATCAGCAATGATCTTTCTAACAGAATTGAATTTCTTATCTTTCATTTCTTGAACTAAATTCTTGAACATTGAATCATCTGTTACATTGAATATCTCTTTGTTAATTTCCCCATGCATTTTGTAACATAGTTGTAGCCGATTGATAGTTTGTCTGAAGTCTGGAAACATACTCATTGTATATTCCGCTAGGAGTTGTTTATCGTAAGTCACCTTTTCATTGTTAAGAATGAAACATAATCTTTTGAAATATGAAGTGACAATGTTTTTTTTCTCTGACTGTGGAAAATTAAAGCTAATGTGTTTATTTCTTGAAATAATAGGAGCAATGATCTTGTGTAGATTATTTGTAGTAAATATGAATCTACAATTTGATTCAGTTTCTTCAGATAGAGATTTCAATCCATCTTGGGCAGCTTGCATTCTATCAATTTCGTCTATGATTACAACTTTTTTCCCATCAGAAAAAGAGTTTGACGTTGCAAACTGTTGAACTTTGTATCTGATTACATCAATACTTGTCTCAATTGATCCATTGATAAAGAGAAAGTCTGATTTTAGATCGTGTACAAGAGCTTTAGCAGAACTTGTTTTACCAAGTCCAGCTGTCCCTGATAGTAATAGATTATCTACTTCACCATCTTTTATGAATCCTTCAAAAAGTGTTCTGACTTTAGTTGGGAGGATCAGGTCTTTTACTGTAGTTGGTGTATATTTATATTCCCAAAGACTGGAATTGCCAATTTGTTCCATTCATAAATCCCTTATACTTTAAATTTAGTTCCACATGTTGGACAAATGAAAGTTCCTAGAGGAACTTTCGTACCCTCTAGAACAATCACATTATAAATTTGACCACAATTGGTACATTTTATTTCAGCTGTTTCTATCATTTTTTAGCCGCAGTTGAAATGTAGTAAACAACACCATTGAGATTTTCCCATTTAGTGCTTCTCTTGCCAATAGTTACGTTGTATTCCCCAGGTAAGATTTTGAAGTCAATCAAAGGAATTTGTACAACTGTATCAAGGCAATTTTCAGTGATACCATCTTGAATCATGATATCATAGTTGTTACCAGAAGATTCAAGTTCATCCCCAACTGTTACCCTAATTCGTTTACCTTCAGTTTCAAAGAAAATGAATTTTGATTTTAGAATCTGAGACATTTTAAGGATAATAGCAAGTTTATCTGCAGGGATAGCAAAATTTAGAAATACTGGTAGTTTTGCGAATCCAATTCCAACATCTGGAACTTTAGGAACAAGATTGGCAGCTGTGGTGTAGTATCTGACTTTATCATCATTTGCACCAACAATATTGATATACTTGTCATATACTTCAATATCAGGCTTAGACATAGCATTGATGATCCCAAGGGCATCTTGGGTATCATATAGTCCAAATGGTTCAAATGTAAAGGCGGGATCGAATGTATATCGGGCAACGACTGACTTTGAGTTGTTCATAACTGCTAGTTTGTCTGGTTCGATAAGCATTGAGGGATTGATTGAAGCGAAGTTTGCCATAATTTTGATGATTTTATCATCAGGGGTAAAGTTTGCCATAAAGCTATTCTGTTCCTTTTCGTTAGTTAATTTGTTCTCAACATGATAATAACTGTACCACAATTGAGAACATAAAGTCAAATTTAAATAGAATGGTATCCGTTTTCCATATCTCTGATAGTACATTGGGCATTTCTAATTGCAGCTTTATGTTTATGAAGTCTTCTTAAATTTGGCCCGCTATCTATAATATCAAATTGTATAAGGTTAATATCAGCTTGGGAGAACCCTGCTTCTCTCATTTCACTTACTGTCATTTCGTTTTGCCCTATCCTTTAAGAATTTTTTAAGGTTTCGTTTGGCGATAGAATCAAGGTATCTTCTAGCTTTCCCTGGACTGAAACCTTTATTTTTGGTGAGGTCTTCGAATGCTCTTTGATATCCATCAGATTTTGCGGTATTATCTGGATCAGAGGGGATAAAACTGTTTAGTTCCTGCATTAAAATTCCTCTTCAATTACAGTTTCCAGATCATGGAATTCATTGCAGTTTGGTTTACAGACAACCCATTTGTTGAGCCAGTATAGATAGTAGTAACAGTCAGCTTCCATTTCATCAATGAAGTCTTCCTTGCTATCATATTCTGAATATGCGTTCATGTCTTCTGAGGATTCATCTACAGGATCAGTGTAATCTACATCACCATCTTTTATTTCATAGATAGAGTTTCGAACCAAGTGTTTAACCATCATCATATCTGGATAATAGTCATTTAGTTGTACCCCTAGTTCGTCAATTTCTCCACCCTGCTCAACCACAACGGATTTTATTGATCCGTTCTTGTTTGTGTAACCAATATAAGCCTTTGCCACTTTTAATTCTCCCTTGTAACTCGCATCTTTGTTTTTTTGAAATGATATGGTTCATTTAACATGCCTTGGTACTCTTCTTCATGGTCTTCACAAAGTAGGTTTATACGTCTTCCGTTAACAACTTCAGTTGTGCAGCCACATGGTAAAGTAAATGTTGATCCTTCTTCCATCTTTTATTCCTCTACAAAATTTGTATAAATAGTATTATAACGAGTTAGCTAGGTGCTACAACACACTAGCAACAGTCAGGAAACTGCTGTCCTCGTCACTTCTATTTAGAGTTACAGGAGACTACCAATGGTATCAAAAATTATATCAACAGACCTATTTATTGAGAAAGCAAGAAAGATTCATGGTGAAGAATTTGATTATAGTAAAACTATATACAAAGGCTCACATTCTAAAATTATTGTTATTTGTAAAATACATGGTGAATTTGAAGTTCTTGCTACTAATCATTTGTCTGGATGTAGATTTTGTGGTTATGATAAACCAAAATATAATAAAAGTTCTTTAACTGAGTTTATACAGAAAGCAAATAAAGTTCATAATAACAAATATAGTTATACCAAATCTGAATATAATTTAGATAAGGATTATGTTATCATATCCTGCATTAAACATGGTGATTTTTATCAAAATGCTAGATCACATCTTAATGGATGCGGTTGTCCAAAGTGTAAACTATCTAAAGGTGAGTCAAAAATACTTGAATGGTTAGACGAACATAAAGTTGAATATAAACATCAACAAAGATTTACTACTTGTAAAGATAAACGTCCATTGCCATTTGATTTTTATCTTCCAGATCATAATATTTGTATAGAATTTGATGGAATTCAACACTTTGAGTCTAGAAGTTTTGGTTCAGATAAAAGCGATACAACCCAACTAAAAGATTTTAATAATACTATTAAAAGAGATAATATCAAAACATCATGGTGTATTAATAACAATATTGAATTATTAAGGATACCATATTACAAAGAACCTATGATAGATGAAATACTAACTCATAAGCTTATACTTGTTCGATAGTTTTAATATCTCTTTCTTTGTGATCAGTTTCAATTTCAAACATGTAAATAGCTTGGATCAAACTACAACTAGGATAGTCAAATACATCACCATTTGAACATTCAATTCTCCAACATAAGTTGCTCATATTTATCCTTTAAATGAATTTGTATCCGAATTTGGTAGGGATCACCCTTTTGACTTTGAACTCTTCCTGAAAGGACTTTTTCAGCCCCTCACATGTCTTTTTCATTGCATTAAACATCTTAGGTGTATTGGCTTTCACCGTAGAGAAGAATTTGTTTGTGCTATCTACAATCACCAGCTGGAAGTTCATATTATTTGATCTCCGTTGCTTTATTGGTCATCCGTTCACACCATTATGGTTGATGACTATAGATAGACTATACAGTGGATTTGATTTGTTGTCAATTTTATTTCTTAACAACTTTCAGTGCATCTTTCCTGAAACGATTTATATCATCTTTTTCTAATTTTTCGATTTCTTTTTTAGTCATTTACAATTTCCATTTGTGCAGATGAATCTGCCTTTTGTAGTAAAATTTCCACGTTTCCAACACTTAGGGCAAATACCCAAGTTCTTCCAAAGTTCTTTCCAATAATACATTGATTTATATTTAATTTTTAGCATCAATATCATTTTAATTTACCTTCATATAAGAATATCCTTTCGGATTGTTGTTGTCAGTAAAATACACCCTACTTATACCACTTTCTATGATTGCTGCCATACATGAATCACAAGGTTTAGCTAGGGCGTATCCATCACCATTTTTAAATTCTCTATAAACATAGATAGAGCATCCTGTTAGGTCTTGTTTAGCATTGATGATTGCCATCATTTCGGCATGAAGAAAGTAATACCAATCTTCATTTGCATATCTAGGATGTGATTTCATCTTGTTAAATCCAGTTGATACTACTTTATTCCCCCTGAATATAACTGCTCCCATCTGAACATTGTATGATGAATATTTAGATACTCTTTTTGCAAGTCTGAACTTAGTCAATTAATAATCCCTTCGAATACTTTCAATAATTTTACAATCTGGTGTCAGATGTGAGTATTTTTTGAAGTGTTCCAGATTAGTTTTAAATACTTGTCCACGTTCATGTGGGTATGGTTTGCTTGGAGTATAGTCTGTATTCCAGAAAGCATCAAATACCTGCTTTCCTTCTTTATCAGGATTAGTAATAATCACAATACGATGAATTTCAGACATTAGTAGTTCTCCTTTACCCTTCGTGGGAAGTATCAGGAGTAGGATTAGCCCTACGTTCCCTTACACCTTTGCTGTTCTCACAGCTATACGCCATGAAATACCAAGGCAATTTGGAGTAGATACCTGCATCCCAAAGATGCAGAATCGAACCATCAGGGAATACCCACTCACCATAGATTCGATCATACGTAGCATCCAGTATCCTATGAGAAGCATGAATGTCAGCGACTTCCTTAGTGCAGTAGAAGATTGCTAAATCCTCTGATACCCTACCTTCGCTGTTTCTGTACATGTAACCGCCCATGTTCAAGACTACTTCGATTGCTTTACTCATAAAAAATCTCCTTTGTGATTGAATGTAAAAACATCTTACCACAAAGGAGATTTGTTTGTCAATTTATAAAAGTAATTTTAGATATATTGCATGAATTTACTTTCTTTAATGTTTCCAATGTCTTTAACATCTTTCTTCTTTTCGACATTTGAACCACACCCTTTCACACCACATTTTGCTTTGCAGTGGTGACATTTTCCACCAGCTGCATTACCTTCATCATCTTCTCCTGCGCAACACATCTTTCCTTGCATTTTGCTCATTAGGAATTCTGCATCTTGATCAGTGAAGACATAAGTAAATGGAGGGTTGATAGCATCAAATTGAGTTTCAATGTTAGGAATTAAATTAGCTTTAGTTTGTTGTGTTGTTCCATTTGATGTTTTATAAACACTTTGCATCCAAACACCATTTACTTTGGTAAGTATAGTTTGTACAGTATGCCCTCTTGGTGCTTGTTTCTTTTTCTTTGGAATTGAAGTCTGTTCAACACCATCGTCAGTTTCTACAGAACTATCATCAAAATCAGGATCAATTTTTAAAGCAGCTTCGCCCTCTGTAATAGGATTCTGATCTTTAACATCAAGAACTGTAATTTTACCAGATTTAAGAGCATCACTGGCTTTATTTCTTAATTTATTATATTTTGTTGAATACTCATTCAATGCCGCTGTAGTTTCAGGAATAGATGCTTTAATATCACCATCAAGAATGTGTTTTAGTTTATCAGGAAAATTACATTGCATGATAATTGTTTTTGGTGAATATGGTTGTTTTGGTATAGAAGGTACATAACGAATACCATTACCGGGAATATCATGCCCTGAAGTAATTACACCAATATGACTACTATCAGATTTATGCTCAAGTAGTTTAGTAAGATCGAATGGAGTATGTGTAACAGTCCTACCTATAATCTTATCGGCATGCTGCGCAAGACGTTTGGCATCATTTTTATCAAACTTAGATGCTAGTTTTTCTTTTTCAGCATCAGAGAGATTTTTATCATTGTGTTTACCAGAACGCATAGCTTTGACAACTCCATGAGACTCCCCGAATCCCTGGGAGTTCATTGAAACATCAACCCCTTTTAATGCATCATGATGGATATGATCTTTAATAAAGTTTAGTTCTTTAGTAATAGCCTTTACGTGCCATCCTGTAGCCTTAGCATCATCTAGGAAAGCAGTCACGTTATTTTTGAAGAAATTAGGATCAGAGATTTTAGCTTGAGCGAGGATGTCCATATATTCTTTATCTGAAGCATCTGGATAGTCAGCTGCGGAAAACATACGGATTCCACCATTGGCATTAGTTTGATCTTTGGCATCTTGTAGTTTGGCAGCATTTGCAGGACTTTTAGCCGCCCATTCTTCCCATTTTCTCAGATCACCCTTGTATTCTTTAATAGGAATATCAGCAACAGCATTACATGCTATTTCTTTTGCCCTGTCAACATAGCATCCTGGGCATCCTCTATTACAACGATTAGTTAGATCGAATGCATAGAACATAGTCTTTCCATTATGGTTTAATGCATTTGAGAGATTAGCATGAAGTTTTCTTCCCCCTGAATATTTTTCACCATCGGCGTTAGTTACCAATGCGGGTTCAAATACTTTAATTTTTTTGTTTGGTGTTTCTTTGTATCCTTCAGTGAATACAAATTTAGCAAATCTTTTTATTTCCATATTAAACAACTCCTAAAGGATTTATCTTTATTTATGACAAATCCTTTAGGAGTATTCCTTTATTTTGGTGTGATACTATAAATTTGATTCTTAAATACAAATCCTTGTATTTTAATAGAATCTTCCATCTTATCGTTGAAGTAAGTTTTAGATACAGTAATACCAATATATATCCCTAGAAGAACTGCAATGAGTATGTATACGAAATACTTATGAAATGTATCCCATCCATGTTTCAATGAATTAAAAAGTTTTTGTTTATTAAACATTTCAACATTCTTATCAGGAACAATTTCATGTTTTAATGGTGAATCACATTCTAAATCTACATTATACATTTTATTATCCTTTCATTTGTTGGTTTACTTTATGTTTTATATCAAAGTATATTCTTAATTGTTTATCAGCAATGTTCCTAGCTTCTCTACTAGTTCCACCTTTGTACCTTGACATTGCTAGGCGCATATTTCCTTTGGAATCTATTAATTTTGATCTCAAATCACACGCTCCTGCCATCACATTAGCTTCCGCAAATTCCCATTTCATGATTGCCTCTTTGGTCTGCATTAAACTTTTATAACCCTTTTTGGATTGTGCATTGATCTTATACTCACTTTCAGGGGAGATAATTGTAGCGATAAGCACTGGATCAAGGTTTGTTGCTAACCCTGCATAGTAGCATGACCGTGTGAGTGTTACTAGCCTCTCTTGGGGTGCTTTTGCCTCAATTAGAGCTAGTCTGGTAGCAGTCAGTTTAGGGTCTTCTTTGATTTGTGCTGTTATGGGGATTTGCACAGGGCTAGGTAATGCTGTGTGGAACTCATTTACTGAACTGAAGATTTGAAACGTACTTATTGTTATTAAAGATACAGCTATAGTCTTAATCATTTTAACTCCTTTTTGTAGTTACCCAAGCTACCTTTATTTGATGGGCTTTGTTTCTCCTTTTATTCGTATTTACCCTCTGAGTTGGATTTGAGGGATTTATTTCTTCTTTCTTTTTGTTTTTGGTTTGGGCGCAGGGATACTTTCTTTATCAATACAAGATTGACATTTGAAATTGGTCAATGCTTCCTGATGTAGTTCTAATGTTGGAAAAAATGCCCATGTCACACCCTTGCAGGTGACACAGGCATATGGATTCATAATAACACCGTTAACTTTTTGGTACATTTACTTCCCTTTGCACATAGCGTTCAGTTTCTTTTTGACTTCTCTTGCTGTATTTCCCTTCCACGAATTAGCATTACAAAGGAAGTATCGCACGATGCTAACTCCAGAATCGTACCCGAAGTTGTCGTTGATGTTTTCGATGGAGAGCATTGCCTCAACATACGGTTTCGCCGCATAGTTGATTCCTTTGCCCTGCGATCTCCAATCCTTGATGATCATCCTTGCGATATCACAGATTTTCTCAGGGACAACTATTACAGGTTCTTTGGTCTTTTCATCAACCAAAATCGGTTTAACAGATACACAGCAAAGACCATCGTGTAAAATGGTTCCTTCAGGATAAGTACGTTCACAGAAAGGGCAGTAGATAACATTCGCCATGATAAAATCTCCTTTTTATTTAGTAGTTAATTACTTTTAGTCCAAAGATTGTTACTAGTGAGGCTACTCTTACGAAGCTTCACTTCTATGCCGATTTCTTTTGCAATGAAATAAAGTTTCTTCTTATCGGTGAGTGTGAAGGTTTTTGCTTTGCCATAACGCTTGAAGCTGAATTCATTCTGGAAAACAATAGTATCACCAACTTTCAGAGCTTTGAGTGCTTTGGTCATAACAACATTTAATTCACAAGATGCCCTCCACACATTGGCATTCTCGTTGGTAGTTTCGGTGAGAAGGTTCAGGATGCTTTCAGGGCAATCGTAGTAGTAAGGGAGCATGGTTTCATCCATGACCTTATACTGGAAGTTGAAGTTGTATTTCGGCTGATAGTCAAGCAGAGCAACCACACCAATTACTTCAGCTTTATTGACAAGCTTGAGAGCAATGTACGCAACTTTGTTAACAACCTTGCACCCAAGTACTTCATTAGGGCAAACTGAGTTTCAAAGAAGGATTTGATTGATACATCAGATTCCTTGTGAAGTGAAGTCCAACCCATAATAAAATCTCCTTTGTGGTTCGGTTTAGATTATGATTAACCTTACCACAAAGGAGATTTACTGTCAAATTAAATATTCAATTTTTATTTTTCAGTTCTTGGGAAGTAATCTTTACAAGTGTTTCCGTAAAGAGTGGGGATGCCCTGTTTATTGCATTTTACCCTCATACTTCCATCAGTAGGATCAATATACACATTCATATAAGTACAGTTGTAACAGCAATACGCAGAATAAACTTCTACCTTTTCTGGTTCTTCTGGTTGAAGTTCTCTGAGAATTTCGATTACATATTCTTCTACAGGGACTCCTAGACGATCAGATTCAAGATATAAGTTGTTTAGGTCTTGATTGGTAATATATACCAGTTGATCACAGAACTCTTCATTCTTCAAGAAATACTTGAAATAGAAATCTTTGATTGCAAGATATGGTGTTGTAAATATATCGCAATCAGTCTCTACATATTCTTCTGTGTTAGTATCAAATGCACTAATACTATAATCAGTGTAAGTATGTTCACATAAAAGTTCTACTTCAAATCCAGCCTGGGTCATACAGTTATACATCTTACCAAATTCTATCCATGCCCTAGCATCCATAATTTCATTTTTGTTAATTTCTTCCATTGATATTAATTTCCTTGTATTTTGTTTGATCCAGAAGTAATCTCTCCTGTTATGTTATTACCATTAATTAAAGAGCCAACATGCGCCAATGGTTTACCGTTAGTTGTACATATAACTGTTCCTGATGATATAAAACTAGTATGCCCACAACTAAATGTTACTATATCACCCAAAACAGCTACAGGGGTTCCATGTTCATCTAATAATTTCGAATTAATAGATGAAGATATAACCCCTGTGACTGATAGTGGATGCTTATGATTGTTACAAATTCCAACTGCTGAATCACCAACTCTTGATATATTAGGCATAATATCCTCCTAATATATATTTAGGTTAGATAAAATCACTCATGATCTTAGCTACATCATAAGGGGAAAGGTCACCATCTTCAGCAATAACGAAATCTGCTTCTTCCCTTTCGAATACGATTTCACCTTTCCTAGCCTGAACCTGCATTAGGAACAAGTCCATCAGTGAAGACCTAGTAGTGGACATACGACTAACCAGTTCAGCAGTTGCGATACCCTTATCAAGAGTAGTTTCAGTTGACTGACAATACCTATTCATAACTAGGGCTAGATCAGCCCAAATAACCTCACGATTGGCTACATCAAGGATCATAGGGCAGGTGCTAGTTGCATCAGCGGTAAGGTCACAACGCCCTGCTACGGACTTAGGTTCATAGATTTCTCCAGACCCTGCATACTCTCTTTCCATCCAACCTGCGAATCCAACATTAAGCTGAGTCATCTTCTGACCAGTGAAGCAGTATACATTAACTGCAATGTATGCTACATTAGCAGAAAGCATATCCATGTTGATATCAAGGAATTCAGATGCACCATCAGGAGCAGAAGTGATATCACCAGAGTGAACCATTTCTGAATTCTTTCCTCTGCCACTGCGAAGGTTAGTCCAAGAACACTGACCAACAAACTTCCAATCCTTGTCATACATCACAGCGGAAAGGTCAAGGTCAACCCTAGAAGACCAGCTATCTTTACCTTCAATATCTTTCCAGTACACAAACAACCTTACGGTTGATTTGGTATTGTCGAGTTGGAAACGACTTCCCCTACCAACCTGACGAAGCGCAGTAGAAGCAGAACGATTACCAGAAGGAATCAGAAGCTTCTCACAAACAGGGTCAATATAAACCTTATTCATTTCAGGCTGATCTACATACTTATTGATAAGTGCTTCATCAATAACATTTAGAAGGTTCCATTGGAACCCTACTTCAAGAGGCGCAAGGTTATTAGGTGCAACAAGTGCCTTGGGAGTCTTAGGAAGGAACAGACGATTCCTAAAAGCAACCTGCTCATTACGACTTGCGTAATATCCACGAAGCTGCCAAAGCACAGGTGCAGACACTTTATCAGCAACAGCTTTGAATGCATCAATGATAAAAAACTTATTATCAAATTTGGTCATGACCGCATTCAGTCTACGTGCAAAATCTCCTGGACGAGTTGAAAGAAGCTTCACCAATTCAGGCATATTACCAACACCAAGTAGTGCTTCGATCTTGGAGTTAGTGGTCTGGACTTCACCGTTACGAAGTTTACGGAAGGATTCAGCAATCCTAGCATACTGATTGCTATATTCCGCAGGGTGAATTTTCTCCCCAAGACGAATCCACATTCCTTCGAAACGCTTCATGTCTTCAGTAACAGAATTCTGATCCATGATCTCCAATCTCTGGAGAATCATTCTACGCATAGAACGTGTGAACTTACCAAACTTGGAAGGTTTGGTGAGAGAAACATCACCATCGTTCATAGCAACAGCAACACGAAGAACATCAGTTGCAGTCTTCAACTGATACCAATAAGCACCAGTTTTGGAGCATAGAGCGCACATGAAAGCAAGAGTTTCCTTACAGACGATGGTTGCACTCACTTCTGCATATCCTTCTTTCAGAAAGGTGATAATGTCGTTCTTATCCTGAACAGAAGGAGAAGCTTTGGATTCAAGAATCTGACGGTAGCATTCCTCAAGTTCGAATGAACTTACAAGCCCAAGGAAACGAGGCTCAGTGGTTTCACAGAAAGGGAAACGAACTTCCTTTTCGTATTCAGGCATGATACGCATACCAACAGCCGCACCAAAGTAGTGCATGATTGCATTGATGAAAAGTTCTTCATCAGAAGCATTCGCTACCTGCTCAGGAAAGTTGGGATACATAGGACGATGCCTATAGGTAGCACCTACCTGATTCTTCAAGATGGGGAACACGGTGTTGTGGTATTCAACCAGTTCTGCATTGTTGCATAAAGAAAGAAGGTCAACAAGTTCTTTGGACATTACATACCCAAGAGAACCAAAGTTACCAATGATTGCACCAACCATCCCTTTAGGAGTAGTGAATCCAACATCTTTCATGCTGATTTTGAGGAAGGTAAGGGACTTTCTACGAATGAGGATTTCTTGAAGTTCGTTGTTCATTTTTTTATTTCCTTTTATAGTTGAGGGTAATAGATTCGGGGATAGAGTCAAATTTAAGGTTTGATTGTTTTTAGAAGTATCCGAAAGTCTGGAGCCTCATTTTATTATTGCTGGATATTAGATACTCTTTAGGTCAATTAAAAGTTGAGTGCCTTACGGCATAGAAGTATGAGCAAATTCCCTTTGCCAGCAATTTATTACGGTTGATGCGTTAATCCATTATATTCTACAACAAGACAAGCAACTTCATCGTCAGTATACGAACCAAGCACTTTTACTTTTGCTTTGTCACCTTCCTGAACACCTTCAGGAAGTTTTGGGCCTTTCGGATTGAAGTTATACGTCATATGGGTTCCATCTTCAAAAAAGATTCCAGAGTAAATTGCTTTGCCATAGCTCCTGAATATTTTGAATTCACCTTCAAGGATCTCTGTACCAAAAAAGGGGAAGTAACCTTTGGCGGTTGCACGTTTACCAGATTCAACAGGGGAAACACCTTCTGCTTTAACTGTAATATGAAGAAGAGTTGCCATTTTATAAATCCCCTTGTGGTTCGAACCATCCGAATTGTTTCTGTTGAATTTTTCCACAACGTTTACATTTTCTATTTTGAAAAGCGTAAGAACCAAACGCAAACTGCTTACCAAATTTGTCCCAATCATGGAACCCAAATAAACACCAGATGTTCATAAATCTCCTTTGTGATTCAATTGATAATCAACAGTACCACAAAGGAGATTCGTTTGTCAATTTATATTTTCCACAATTTAAATTTTTTGAAAAGTTTTCTTTTCTCCAGAGGCAATGGTTCTGAGCATATAGCTGTAAACCCATTAATAGGCAAGTCTGGTTCAAAGAATAGATGATGCTCGATGCTATGATCATCAAGGTAACATGCAATCTCTTTCAGATGGTCTTGATCTTTAGCATCTAAAAGGATCAAAAAGGACGTTTCCTTCGGTTTCTTTTCCTCTTTCAACTGTAGCCCTAACTCCAATGTTGCATGGGCCGTTTGCACTAATTGTGTGTGAATAGGTAAATCTCTTCTTATAAATGCATATGTGTAAACTTTCTATTCCATTTTTCTTTCTCCTAAAGTATTTACATAAATACAAATGCGTAGGTATAAAATACTTTTTATTTGAGGTTAGTTATGTTATTTACATTGTATAAAACAACAAATTTAATAAACAATAAAATATATATTGGAGTTCATAAAACATTAGACCCATATGATGATTATCTTGGATCAGGGTTTCGTTTAAAACTTGCGGTTAAAAAATATGGTACATCTAACTTTAAAAAAGAAATAATAACAATTTTTGAAACTGAGCAAGCAGCATATGAAACTGAATCTAATCTAGTAGATGATACCTTTTTAAAAAGGTCTGATGTTTATAACATCAAAAATGGCGGAGCGGGTGGTAATATTTCTCCTAATATTGGTACTAGAAAAAAAAGGATAACCCTAACAGAAACACATAAAAACAACATTGCAACAAAAATATCATCAAAGGTATGGCTTTATAACAAAATAACTAAAGATACACAAAGAGTTAATAAAAGTAAAATGCAATATTATTTGGATAATGGATATGTTATTGGTAGACCTCCCCTTTCAAATGAACATAAAGAAAAACTTAAATCTCAAAAGAATATAAAAAAAGAGATAGTTACTTGCCCACATTGTAATAAAAGTGGTGGTAAACCTGTTATGAACAGGTATCACTTTGATAATTGTAAAATGGTATCAGAGTAAATTCATCCACTTTGCAATCCCACGTTTACGTAGAATTGTGATCATTTCTTCAGTTACAGTTGTACCATAAGGTTTCAAATTGATGTAGCAAGTTTTTCTGTTGTTGATGATGTTTTCAATTTCTTCGATTTTGTTTAAGTCTGAGTTTGGAGTGAAGCACTTTCTCCAATCTTTGTTCCTTATCAAGGCATACAAAGCAAAGTCTGCTGCGGTTAAGGTTTTACGATTGTCTTCAGTGTTGTACCATTTCTTGAAATTACTACGCATTTTTAGGTAAGATTCTTTAGTTTCGAATAAAGTTTCCATTTTACTTCTCCTTTAATTGGTTAAGGTTGATTATGATAATTCCTTAGTACAATAATTGTGAGAAGTTTATGGAGGGTGTTTTGGGTTAACCTAAAGCTTTTTCATAGTTATTCTCCTTTATAGGTTTGGTGTGAATATTTAAATACATATTTGGTGCGCCTAGTTAGGATCGAACCAACTACACAAGCATTTAGAGTGCCTTGTTCTGCCAATGAACTATAGGCGCAATTTATTTTTATTCCATTACAGCATATCTACAAACATTTTCTTTAGCTTGGTTGAGTAAATCATTTATTGCTTTTGAGCATATTGCCCAAGGTTCCTGGATAGATACTGTTTGTTTACCTTTAGCCATATATTGAGTTGTCATCATTGTTACAAGTTCATTACCACATTTAGGACAATTCATTCGTTAGTTCCTTACGGTTGAGGGAGATTAGGTAGCTGAGTCAATTAAAGTGATTGGTAGAAGTATGCTCTGACTATAGCCCTCATGTTTCTTCAAATTCTTTTCAAGTCTTTCCAATAATTATTCACATATCATCATTCTAAATACATCTTCATCAGGGTGACAGGGGATTAACTGGCGTTTTAATTGTCAATTTTAAGTTGGTATAGAAGTATGCCGATTATAAAATTATAGCCTGTCTTATTTTGCTACAAATAGACTTTGGATATTACCAAGGCATCCTGAACATGTCAATTAGTCACAGGTAGCTCCCGAAGGAGTTCCCTGTTATCAAGTATGAGAGAAGTATGCCAAATATAACAACATGTCAGGGGTTGAGCCAAAGTCTTTCTACGGTGCTACTGTTGGGAGAGTAACGAGGGACTGATCAATGAGTACTACATCCATTAGTATAGAAGTATCCTCATAATTTACAACGCTCATTATCAGAGTTATAGCCCAACATTTTAAACGGATTTGTTGCATATTGATAATCTAGTTGCACTATGCCCTACACACCATTGGGAGTTTGATAATGGTGTGTTGAATATAGATTTTGGGTGCGGAGTCTGAGAATCGAACTCAGGAGATACAGCTTATGAGACTGACCTTTACCACTAATTTAACCCGCATATTCATTAGTATTTAGTAAACTTTTCACCGTCCCTTTCACGTTTGCTTACTCTGAAGGACTTCAACTTGCGATTGAATGGGTCTATCAGATAACTTACTTTGGGAACCTTTCTACCCTTTAACGGGTTGATTAGGTGTAAGAAATCTTCTTGAACGATTAGAGCCACCGCAAAACGATCCATACTCTAATTTGAACCTCTCCCAGGTGAAAAGTTTAAATCGTAAAACTGGCACAACATCAACTTACTTTGATATTGATAATCCTTCGCAGGGATCAACTTCCCGATTACTAGTAAGGTATCGGAGCATGACCAGTTTTATTAAACAATTGGATTCAAGGTCTGAACATTTCATCAGTCAATGTCGGAGTTTCTTGATGAAATTCTATCCTTTCTATTAAGAACCTTTCGTAGTATCAGTTCAGGTTCTCCGGTACTCTTCTTAGTGGATGCACCGAATGCCTCACACATTAAATTCTGACGGTTCTTTTTTATAGTGGAAACCGCCTAACATACCACTTCTACTAACAAGTCACTGAAGGATTTGAACCTTCTCAAAATCCGGTTTGGATTTTACACCCTTGGCCTTTGGGTAACCGTTTACACTATTCGGATATTTGACTTGCTTTCAACTGATAAACCATTCTACTACACTTTCTAGTCCTTGTCAATTTAAATAATCAACAATTTAATTTATGGTGAGCTTAGGAGGAGTCGAACCTCCAAGGAATTCCAAATAGTTTCATGATTGGGTATTAGGTCATGACTCCCATACTGTGAATAGATTATGACTCTATTCCCGCCAACCAATTCACTGCTTGTTCATCCAATCAGTCTCAATACAGTCTTGTTAGGCTCATGACTTCCTACTAGGGACTAATATATCCTCCGATCCTGTCTACCAATTCCAGCACAAGCCCATATAGATGCTACTTGGAAACACTTTTGATGTATCTAGTGTATTTCCATTTCATCTAGATTAACTCCACCGAATTAACGGGAGTAATTATTATCAAAAACTTGCTATTCCGAGACGAGCACGATCCTGAATCGTATCTGCAATGTCCTTTGCTTCCTTCAACCCTATATTATGATCCTGACGGATCATCCTAATCACATTTATTTTATTACCAATACCATTGACATAATTACTATACTGCTCCTTAGTAAGTTCAATACCATTGATAAAACATTTAGCAGTTATACAAACACAGTCTTTAATAATATCGTTGATATCTTTGGCCTCTTTCAATCCAAGACCGAAATCACTACGAATCGCCTTGATTGCAGGGATGGTCTGCCCAATTTTATTGAGATTCGAATAAGTTGTATATTGATTAGGACTGGTGGAAATACCATTGATTACAGAGTTGAAACCTGCAATACTTCCGTTACCGATAATGGTGAACACATCCTGAAGATTTAAATAATCACCATCGATTAAACGTTTCAGTAAGTCCCTGCAATCGGTAAGAGGGTTCTCAATTGCGTCAATAGTAAGTTTAATTTCTGCGTAATTCATTTATAATCTCCTTAGTTCGTTTGTAGTAAGAACATCTTAGTAAAGTTCTTTTTGATTGTCAATTTTATTTTGTTCCCATTCAACTTTGATTCCATCTTTTTCTGCTCTGATGATTGCGTCATCAACTTCTCGCATTGTAGCTTTTTCAGCCCTGTTTCAGGTTGAAAAGTCATTTCAACTACACGAAGTGCTTTCCGCATCAAGGATTCAGTTTTAATGATAAATCTCCTTTGGGTTTAAATAACGTAAAGTAACTTTACCAAAAGGATATGTTTTTGTCAATTTAAATTTACATTTTATTTTGGAGGGCAAGAGAGGTTTGCCTTCAAGGGCTTGAACCTTGAATCGCTTCCTATAACGGGAAGAATACTCTAACGTTGTACTAAGGCAAACTGTTTAGTTAAATATGGCTTTCATGTCAATACCAAATGATTTGGCTTTGAGATACATGAACTCAAGGAATGATGGATGTTGTGGCACTCTACGAAGTTTCATACTGGTTTCGTGTAGATGCTTATCAGCTTTCCATTGGTTACAAGTCTTACAACTACAAACACAGTTAGCGTAAGAGTTTTTACCACCTTTAGCCTGGGGAACTATATGATCCACTGTTGCTGTTTTTGCATTCAATACTTTACCACAATACTGACAAGTATAATCATCCCTTACAAAGATATTCTGCTTAGAGAATGGAATCTTTTTGGATAGATTAGTGTTAATATGCTTAAGTAGTCTAAGAACTTTAGGCAAGAAAAATCCGCAACGTAATTCTCTATCAGTAGACTTGATTACTTCTACTTTATCTTTTACCATAAGACGAACAGCTTTCTTGATAGTAATCAAGTTCAAAAAGTTATACGACTGATCTAATAGTACAATTTGCGTGGCAGACATTCCTTTCTCCTTTATCTATTTTTTCATATATTTCCACCCATCAATACACCATTGTATGTATAGTGCTATATCATCACCATACCAACCACAAGCAAAAGGATGCTGAACTTCAATCAGTTCATATTCTCCATTATCTAAAATACCAATATCTACAGCACCACAAAATCCAATAGGTGTAATGGCATCAAAAGATATTTTTGGTGCTATAATAGTCTTCTCTTCACCATAGTACCAATCAGCAGATAGAACTTCACCATTTGAAATGTAATACCGAAATTCATCTATAAACTTTACTACAGATGAACACATAAATGGAGGCTTACGCTTTTTACTATAAGTTCCAGTAGTGATAAACCCTGTGAATCTTTTGTACTTGTCACTAGGCTTTATAAAAATATGTTTACCAATAAAATCCCATTTATCAGCATACCAAATATTTCTACTAATATAAATATTTAGCCATGAAGGATAGTAATCAGGTATAATAGAATAACCTAATTGTTTCTGACACCATTCAACACTTCCACCAACAGGAACAAAGTTTGAATCTATAATTTGATTTTTATTGTACATTTTGTAAGGAATATCATGGCACAAGCAATATAGTTTAGTCTTAACTGTCTCAGGACTACTATCATTCAGAAGTGCTATCCCTAGGTAATCATAGAGATTCATTAGGTCGTTCCTTAGTTAGTTTAATTTGGAGCCGGTCACAGGATTCGAACCTGCGGTGTAGTTTCCATTCCTGATTACAAGTCAGGTGCAATCGACCAACTATGCGAAACCGGCATTTTACTTTGGAGCCTCATGTAGGAATCGCACCCACTTAAACCTGATTACAAAACAGGGCATCACTATCAATGTTTATGAGGCATTTATGGAACCGCTAGGAAGATTTGAACTTCTTGACTTCCATCCTACTAGTTAAAGTCATACGCTTAGAAGGTGTGTGCAGGAGACTAGCGGCATTTAATTTTGGAATCCCTTGGCAGACTTGAACTGCTCGACTTCCACCCTGAGATTTAACGTCACTAACTTAGGAGGTTAGTTCAGGAACAAGGGACATGTTTGGTAGTGCTAGGTGGAGTCGAACCAACCAATCGTCAATTATAAGTTGACCGTAATAAACCGTTTTACTATAGCACCATATTTAATTTAGCAGTAATGCAGGTACTGTCTCTCTATCTTTACTCTTGGTATTGATCGACTGTTCCTTTATTACTTGTCTTACCTCTGCTCTTTTGTTTAGGCTGGAACCGCACAACTAAACATTATACGATTCTGGAACTGTTTCTACACATGGCAGATCAGGCTATTTTATGAGCCGAAAGAATATCATTCTTTTTAACAAGTAGTTGTTGCAACAACTCTTGAATCTGTATTAGCTCAAATTGGCAGAAGAAGTAGGAATCGCACCCAAACCGTGGTCTTAGCACGATCACATTGATTAGCAGTCAAGTCATAACACTAGTTATGTTCATCTTCCATTTATGGAGGCTGTGCAGGGTAATGCTCCCTGAGTTACTTAGGTTTGCAATCTAAGCCCTTTGCTATAAAGGGTAAACACAGTCATTTAATTTGGTATCCCAACTAGGAATTGAACCTAGACCTGAACGTTCGTAGCGTTCTGTGATTTCCATTTCACCAAAGGGACAAAATTGGTAGCGATTACCTTGCAAGGATTTAGTATGCACATGTGACATACTTCGAAATCGCAAATTAAACTGGCAGGAACGTGAGGAATCGAACCCCTTGGTAACAGATTTGGAGTCTGTCTGCCAACCTTTGACATTAAAACCTACGCACCTATTAATTTGTAAATCATCCCTAGATTCGACTCACCGATTTGAACGGTTAAGTAACATGTGTAGTCTCCACAGACCTACGATCTAGAACGCACATGACTGAATGACTTAATTTGGTATCCCGTAACGGTGTCGCACCGATCCTGAATAGGGCTTAAACCTATTGCCTCTGCTAACGTGGGCTAACGGGACATATAAATTTTGGTAGCCGCAGCGAGATTCGAACTCGCACTGTTTAGATTCTAAGTCTAGTGCCTCCTACCAGTTGCGCTATACGGCCATATTTAATTGTTTGGTACATGTGGCAGGTAACGCTCCTGCATACGCTAGTTTGTAGGACTAGTGCCTTACTTGTCGAGCCACACATGCATGTAAATCTGTTCAGGGTAAGGAGTCGAACCTTTCTTCTGCTCTCATGAGCAGCTGCATCCTATATGCTCCCCTCCCATTTCTATTTGAAACTTTTCAATACTAATTTTGCTTTAGAGAGTTTGTATTTTAATTTTTCGATCTCAACTTTATCAGGAATTGATTGTTTCTTTTGCCAACTCAACTGACTTTCAAGGAATTCGATATAATTTAGTTCATGCTCTTTAGGGTCTTTCTTTTGTTTCTTCATAGTCAATAACCATAAACCCAATATTCTTCAAACTCTTTATCATTTCTACCTAAAATTCTTGAAAGTATATCAACTCATGGGTTCTACATCTAAAAACATCTCGCAATACATCATGGTTTTTGTTATCCTTTCCGTACCCACGTTCAAATTCAGATATTATATATTCCGCACAATCACATTTCTTCATTAATTACCTTTTAATTTTGGAAGAGGGCTGAGGACTTGCACCCCAAACGTGGTCTTAGCACGTTCACGTTGCTTTCAAGGCAGGTCTGTCACGCTTGTACAGTTAACCCTCCATAATTTTGGCGATAGGCATAGGAATCTAACCTAATTCGTGGTCTTACCACGAACACTCTGATTTCCAATCAGGTACAAGAAACATCTTGTTTTACCTACCATTTTATTCTATTAGCAAAGATCAGGGTCTACATTACCACCAGTAAAACATGGTGTTTTGGAACAGAACAGAACAGTTTCAAAATTAGGAGTTTCTTTAAACATATCATAAATCATTAACGCTTGTGATTTATCTTTAATATCTGAATTGTAAAGTTTGGTACCATCTTTTCTGATACCGATTACTTCATACAACGAGTTCCTACTTTTTTGATCCATTTTAGTTCATTCCTTTGTTGTTATTTATGGAGGGTCAGGTCAGTATTGCACTGACTATCACATGGGCCACGACCATGCCGCTCACTTTTTGCGTTCTGATCCATTTAATTTTTGGTGCAGCTTATAGGACGTTACCCCTCTCGTTTCCCTCGTATACGGGAACCTTCACTTAAAGGTATCGCTGCATAACTTTTGGAGCCTCCATTGGGGATTAAACCCAAGTCCCATCTTTACCAAAGATGAATTTTGATCAACTAAACTACAGAGGCATAATATTGATTATTACTAAGGGTATAATAAAGAAGGGTTATCACATTTAAGTTTACTTCCACTTTATTTTCATACTGTTCATAATCAAAACTGGTGTGGTTGCATGGGTATTGCGCCCAAGGTCTTCCCTTCTAAGTTATCCTGGCCAGGATGGTTTAGGGATATTCTTCTATTTGAACTACAACCGCATACTATTTGGTACTCCATCACAGATTTGAACTGCGAATTTTCGTTAATCGGACGAAGGTGATACCGTTTCACCAATGGAGCATATTGGTTGTCAATACAGGTAACGCTCCTGTGTTACTAGCTTATCAGGCTAGTGTTCTACTATTGAACTAATTGACAATATTATTTGGTGCAAGGTATTGGAATCGAACCAATTTCTGAGGATTTTCAATCCTCTGCTGAATCACCAGACTAGCTCACCTTGCAAAATTTTATTAAATTCTTGTTTCTCAATGATAATAATTTTCTTATCACTATGTTGCTCAATAACACATTTCATCTTTTCTTTATCATTTCCCCGCCAATACCCCTTAACTTCTAAATAGATATCATAACTAGGAAGATAAAAATCTGGAGCATATGATTTAACTTTTCCATTCATAGTATATTTAAATAGGTCATTGTTTGTTTTAGGTTTTGACCACCTTGTTCATCAACTAAAATTACTATAACTTATTGTTATAATTAATATTTAGATAGATATTTTGTGTTAGGCTTTACCTTTCTCTGAGGTAACATTTAAAGGAATGACGCTCCTACCAATTTCTTTATTATTTCTTAAATGAATTCTTCAGCAATCCCACGAACCATCTTACCGTCATACAGACCTTCGTAATTGGCCTTGAAATGCCCCATATAGCCCTTTAAATCCATTTTCTCTAGGTCAGCAATGATACCCCTTACTTCAAGGTCAGTCAGCTGTTTAGGGCGATATGCGCTCAGGATTTCGATTTCCTGAATTGCTTTGAATTCCTCAAAGGAACCATCAGGGCTTGCTGCTTTCATTTCCTCTGCACCATCAATGAATTTCTTGATAACTGCGAGTACTTTTGAATCTGCTGGTTCTTTCACTTCTTTACAGCTATCTGCAATCAAACACCCAAGTACATCTTTCTTAATATTTTGCTTTGCTTTGAATGCTGTGATTCTATCTGCTCTGACTTGTTCGATCAGTGTCATTTTCGTTAATTCCTCTAAAGTGATTTATAATCAAATTGAAATTTGTTTCGTTATCCTTCATATTCATTTGAGACATGAATACAATTGCTCTGATTCTTTCTCCAGAAGTACAATTAATCACCTTCTGCAATCCTATCAAACTTTTTGTTCTCTCTTTTAGCTCTGTGTTTTGCAAAACGTTTATACTCTTTTATATGTTCTTTAGGGAATGCACAACATCTACACTTCCACCCTCCGATACCAATGTCAGAGACAACACTTTTCTTATGTAGATTGTCAACTGTAGAAGAATGCATAGTTGTTTCTCCTTTTGATTTGTCTACCTTACTACACTTTATAGTCACTTGTCAATTTTAATTGACATTTTATTTTGGTAGCTGATGTAGGTAACGCTCCTACCTAACAAACCTTATGAGGATTCGCTCATCCTTGATGATCAGCCATGTTTGGTGGAGCATAAAGGACGCTACCCCTCTCTAACGTCCCTTCATGGACGCTGCACAGCTTATACTATCACTCCATAAAACTTTGGTCAGTTCACTCAGACGCTACCCTAAGACCTCCACTCCCAATGAGTGGATCACGCTTTGCAACTTTGAACTGATAATTTGGTGAACGCTAGGGGAATCGAACCCATAATGAGGTAAACCTCTCCTGATTAAAAGTCAGGTACTCTACCGTTGAGTGAAGCGTCCATTTAAATTGTTTGGTAGGGCTAGAAGGTAATGCTCCCTCTTCTCTTGGGTAAGAACCAAGTACATCACTATTAATGTTTTAACCCCATATACTATTTGGTGGATCGACAGGGATTCGAACCCTGATATCATCGCTTAAAAGGCGAGTATGTTAATCCGTTGACATCACCGATCCATAATTTATAACTCTTATGTCAGGATTCGAACCTGACCTTCTCACCTTAATGCGGCAAGTGTGCTACCGCTACACTACACAAAATTGGCTCCCTCGCCCTGAGTCGAACAGGGATACCACTCAAGGTGGATTACAAACGGTTAACAGCCGTTCCTCTTGCCAGTTAGAGTACGAGGGAATGTTCTATTTAATTTTTGGCTCCCTAGGTCCGACTTGAACGAACAATTGCATTTCTGCGGCACATTAACAGTGTGCTGTGGCTGCCATTTCACCACTAGGGAACATTTAATTGGCAAAGGATAGAGGTACTGCCCCTCTTTCTTCAGCTTCAAAGGCTGTAACATTACTTTTATGCTAATCCCCTATATTGGCAACCGATGAAGGTAACTCGCCCTCTTTTCTAGGCTCAGAACCTAGCACATTAATTTTATGTTTATCGGCCAATTTTTTATGTGTTTTACCTTTAAAACCAAAATTATCAGTCATTCTATGACAATTAGGACAAAGTAATTCAGTATTATCAATATCATTGTTTTTTATTGTTACCATCTTTATGGTGTATATCTAATGATATTGGTTCATCTAACCACATAGTGTTTTTACTTCACATTCATTTACTGGATAAACTTTACCATCATTAAACATCACACCGTATCTGTATGGGCCAAAGTAATCATCTAACATAGCAACTGATTCAAATGTAGTGCTGTTAGGTCTTTTTGCCCATGTGTAATATGAAGACATTTCATTCCTTTGTTTGGCGATCTATGAGGGAATCGAACCCTCGCCTCAAGCTTGACAAGCTAGTATTGCTACCACTACAACAATAGACCATTTGTTAATCAAAGTTCTGGCACACTTTGTGTCTCTGTCAGACTTACGCCACTCAGTTATACCCTTGTGAGTAGACTTCAAAATTGGTCAGCTAATTCGGATTTGAACCGAAACCTCCTGATTCCAGATCAGGGCGACTACCAGATTATCACATTAGCTGATGTTACTAAAATTGGTGGAGCATAGGAGAATCGAACTCCTGTCTTCGACTTGCAAGGCCAACGTTTTCCCGTTAAACTAATGCCCCAAATTTGGTCAGTGTGACAGGGATCGAACCTGCATGATCTACGCCCCAAACGTAGCGACTAGCCTTTAGCCTACACATTGATAATATTTAATTTTGGCACTCAGAGAAGTACGTTACCACTTCGTCACTCCCTCAACATGGAGCATCCTACTTTAGACGATCTGAGTATAATTTTAATGGAGGATTTACGGAATCTGTGTAATTAGTGTGACCTAACGACACTAGAAGTTCACACCCGATTTACCCCTCTCACTATTAACTTTTGGTACACCGTATGGGTATCGATCCCATCTACTTAGCTTGAAAGGCTAATGTCCACTCCTGCTGACTCACGGTGCATAAAACTAAAAATCCTCTTAACAGTTAAGTCAAGAGGATTCTCTTAATACTTTTCTGTTGACATACTTTAAGTGAGGGTTACCTCGCTATTAAAGCGAATATCATTATTATTTTTTTGTGCTACTGCATCTAAGGATAGAACCGGAGTCATGGCGCAGAGGGACATGGGCATTGTATGCCATTGTGCTGCTATCTGTGATCTTGACTCAAATTGTTTCATAACGGTTCCTCTTTTCAAATTTATACTTCTTATGATAGTATTTAGCAAAATAAATTTGCTGTTAAATTTATGGAGCGGATAGGGTGAATCGAACACCTTAACGATAGCTTGGAAGGCTACTGACATACCTCATGCCTAAGTGCTACCCGCATATTAAATTTTGGTGCGCCGTGATGGACTCGAACCACCATTAACAGGGTTACAGCCTGTTGCTCTACCATTGAACTAACGACACATTTATATCTTATACTACTATTTAGTAAAATATTTTTGTAGTGGATTTAAACAGAATAAATGGGAGGCTTACATGAAGCAGATCACACATTTAATTCGTTTTCATCTTACTTAAAACATTCTATCATACTTATTTATGCTTGTCAACTTTAATTCAAAATAAATTTAAAAACTCGTTTTGGGTCTACCCTAGGTGAGTTGATCCTATGTAATGATAGATTCGAAATATAAATCTTTCGGGATTACCCAAGGTGATTCAGAACCTTACTGCATAATCCAATGAGTGCGTTCCTAATTTAAAGTCAGTTAGTGATTAACACCATTCAGATCATCACCTTCTACGCCGATACTTTGGCTCCAGTTCCCTGATTGACTTCTTAGCTTCGGTTCCCCATCTAAGTCTCAAGCTCATTGGTAGTGAATCCCGTTCGTTTACCAACCGCAGCAGATAAGCAAGCCGAGATACACTAAACATTTTGTGTATCAATAAAACCACTCTACCATACTTCTATTTAGTTGTCAATTTAAATTACAAATTTATTTATCTTCTCTACAATCGTAAATTGTATACCCTGCTTTATTTGCAACATATTCAGCTACGGCAAGTCTACAACTTGAATCATAGGTAGCAAACGGTGCTGATCTGGAAGCGCACTCTAACCACTCTTTTGCTTCGTTTAGAGCAGCTTCACATTCCTCTAGAGTTCCCAACCTCATTTTGGTAGGGAATAGTGTCGATGGAACATGTTTCTTATTGTGCTTACCCATGAATAGATTCCTTTATTAGTTTTTATATACCTCAATATTGAAACCATAAATGATTTCTCCACCTTTGGTATCTTCCCACATTCCAGCAACATATTCATTCTGCTTGATCTGTTTTGTATCTTTCATATATGTTTCCAGTATTGCCATTAAATGGCTGTGGTTAATGAAGAATGGTTTCATATCAACCCTCCACAAAATCGGCGTTAACCCAACCTCCATCACGATCACCACAACCAGTACACTCTTTGAATATAGTTGGTATCCCTGCTCCCCAACATGAACTACTTGTAGTTGGAGGCCCAGGTACATCAATCACTTCGTGTTGTACTCCTTTAGCCAAACAGTGAGTACAATTGTATGCAGTTGGTATATTGTAATGTCTTAGTACAAACATTTATTCTTCTTCGAAGTAGGAGATTGAATTCACATCGATTCCATAGAATCTCTGATCATTGATCTCATAAGCGAAAATCAGGTCAGAAGGAGCAGATTTCGAAGAACCCTTACCAACGTATCCGGTAAGGTAAGCAGGGAGCAGAGTGAACGAATTTGTGGCTGTAATACCGTTTTTACGTTCATGGGTAACCGTGTATACTCCATGCTTCAATTTGTCCAGATAGAAGTCCTTTTTAGACTGTGTAGGATCGAATGCCCCTGTCAATGGAGGGGTAGTCAACATGGTTCCACTTTGTGAAGTTCCAGTTGTGAAGCGTCCTTTGGAGTCACGAACATTATGATACATTTTACTCTCCTTAGATTGGTTTGCAGATGAAGTAGACGTTTTTATTCTGAAGATTTGGGATACTAAGGATACCTTTATCGGTATTAATGTAATAAATAGCTTCAGACTTACTATAAACTTCACAGAAATTCATTGCTTCTTTTTCGGTGAAATTAGAACCATCGTCAGTTAAAACTACGAATTCTTCACCATCAAGCATGATGCAAGCTTTGTATTCCATTTCGTCTCCTTTGGATTAAATTATGCTATACAACATTTGTGCTGCGACAACAACCATTTCTTCACCGTAGATAACACAACCATATTTCTCTGCGGTGTAATCAGTTTTCCCTCTCCAGAGCATACCAGTAACTTTCACTAGTTCTACACCGTTGAAATCAGAGTCAGCTGTTCCAACAACAGAGAACTCGGTAAATCCCAAAGATTTCATTTCCTTGGAACTGGTTTCAATGATGTTGAATTTACCAATGTTAGGCAAAGATAAAACGTTCTTTACGAAAGAGATTTCAACAGTTTCACCAGACCAGTTACCCTTGTTGATGACTTTTTTCATTTTGTAATCTCCTTTGTCGTAGAATGTAATAACAATCTACCAGAAGATCATTTAACTGTCAATTTAAAAATCAAAATTTGTTTTTCAAAAACTCTGGTTTGTATGGAACCCTGTAGAACAGATCATTTTTCTCGTTCCACGTATCTTTCCTGACTACAGGGCAATTGATAATATCTGATTTATCCAATAAGAAATAAGCAGTTAAACCAGAATTGAAGAGCATGTATTTCCTGATGCCCTCACCTTCGAAGAACTTCTTCTTTCTGTATGGAATATCGATCCCATCGTGTGCAAATGGGAAACTATCTTTTTGATACCAACCAGAGTTTTTGACTTCAACCTCTACATAACAACAAATTGAACCATCTTGATTTCTGATTGTCAAATCAATATCATATTTGGATTTTGATTCTTCGATTATTTTACCCTTGGCAACAGTGGATAGAATTTCAATTGCTTTAGCTCTACCCCTAGGGTCATTGTCCTTATGCAACTGTGGATCAAACTGCTTTGCCATTTACTTCTTAACAGTTTTCTTTGTCTTCATTCGGATAAATGAAGGACATGCTGCCATCCTTTCTTTTTCTTCATAGAGGCAGCTATTTCCTGCATTTGAAGATTTACCACAGGTCTTGCAGAGACAAATAGGTTCAGGCTTTTTCATTTTTTGTTTCTCCTTTGTTTTAATCTCTTACGGTTTTATCATATACTGTCATGAAAATGAGTTTATTCCCATTGTAAGACAGTTGCAACACCAAGTTGCCATACTCCACTTTTGGTTTGTTCCCAACTTCAAATTCATATAAGATTTCACATACATGATCTGCGAATTTGTTTAAAAGTTTATGAACTTCTCCTGGGTCTAATCTTCTTTCATTGTAACGATTGACGAAATGATTTGAGATATAAACCTGTTCCCTGAGATTTCTTCTACTAAGAGTTTCTATAAAAAATCTCTTACTAACAGTAAACATATTGAATCTATTATTCATACGGCAACCTTTTCTTCTTTCCAGAGTCCAAGATTGGTTCTACATTTAGAACAACACTTAGCTTTTTTCGTCCGATCTTGTATTCTTACTTTGCGAGATATGGTAGCACCACAAGCACAAGTATAAACATACTTATACCCTTTGATGTTTCCCCTAACATACTCAGCAGAAGCAGAAGCAGCATAAGTACGTCCTGCCATCTGTTCATTCATGGTTCCGCCAAGCTCAACACAAATTCTTTTGAAGAGAGAGTCATGATTCATTTCACCCACAGTGATACAGGTGATCAGGTGTGCGATTTCATGACGCAGGGTACCAATGATACGATCAATCCCAAATTCAATGTAGTAATCATATGACACATTGATTTTGAAGTTTTTACAGTTTTTGAGTGCTTCTTTTCTTTTTATTCCGATCAGCCTTTTCAGCATTGCTTTGCTGTATTGCGAGGGCCTTTCAATCAGTAATCTTCCTAACCCTTTGGTGGTGATATTTCCCGCAACACGTTTACACCGTTTGGAAACTTCAATTTCGATGTTGATATCCTCAAGGGATTTCAGTTCAACAACACGCTTTGTCTCGTTGATAAACTTCGCCCTATCACCAGTAATGGAAGGAGCATGAGCGGTAAGTAAAGGTAAGTTCTTGAAAGTCAACATGTAAACCTCTCTTTGGTTTGATTTGTGATCAACTTATGATCCATCTTACCAAAAAGAGGATTTTATGTCAATTAATAAATTTCACCATCTTGAAAATTACCTACATCTTCTATAAAGTTAACCAGTCCATTAACTAACAAACACGACACAGCACCGAACATCATACAAGTACAAGGATATGACTCAACCAGATATTTATCCCCAAGAGTGAATACAATCATATACCAAAACACTCTAATTATAAATGAGACAATTACAAAATTCATATTTATTCACCTTTACTGTTATTATCAATCACATAATCTTCTGGAAGTAGGGCAATGATACTATCTACTTCAACCTCTGACCCATGTTGGTCTTGTCTTTTAAGTTCTTCTAGGGATAGTTTTCGTCTAAGTGATCTTGTTTCATCTGTTGCCTGAACACCATAAACTTTACTATCATACTTTGTATTGTATTTGAAATCATTTACCGCATAATATTCATTCATAAATCGACAATCAGCAATGAATGCATAATCAGCAAGATCGGACTCAAATACTGTCTTCACCCTATTGATAGCAAGATCAATCCAAATTGTATCCTTGACTGCTCTTCCAAGTTCTGTTCCCAACATTTGACCCAACCTACGGAAAGCATAGTTGTAATCAACTCCAATTGAAGGTCGCTCTAGATCAAATCCTGCTATAGCACCAAACACATAAGCATAAAACTCATCTTCGTGTTTGTTATATATTTCCGTAACTTCTTGTGAAATTTTTCCAAGATTGCCAAATGGATTAATTTCAAATGCCAAGTTTATTAATGGTTCAACTACTTGTAATTTAACAAAATTTCTTGAAAGTAAAGTAATCTCAAACTCAGGGTCTTTACCTGCTTTTGTTAGACCAAAAGAATCACATAGAATCTTTTTGATAGGGTCAGCAAAAGAAACCAGATAGATTGTATGTCCTGTATCTTTTAACTGATCAACTTGTTTCATCATCTGATAATTTTTACCACTTCCAAGGCGACCACAATATGCTACTAGTGTTTTCATTTAATGACCTCTAATTGTTTTATTACATCACCGTAGTTGCTGGCAACATGTAACAGATTCATATCAGGGGTCATTTCATCAATCATAGTCTTATAATCTTGTAACCTCCCCCATCCATATTTTTGTTGCTTGTTGAAGATGATGCCTGGGGAATTGTTATGTGCTACATGATTGATGATCTGTGCTGGATAATCATCGATAAGAACTCTGTCTTTTGTTTTCTTGAATTTGTCTGCCCTTGTGTAACATGGGATCACACGGTCAAACTCAAATTCTCTTTCACAAAATTTGAGTTTTTCTTGAAAGGAATCTGAATTGACGCATGAAGTTAGTATCTCAACATCTTCGAAGTTTTTGATACAGTAATTAATGAATTCCTTTGCTCCAGTATATGGTTTAACTGTACTATATGGATTGGAAGGAGTATTAAGAAAATAGTCTAAACTTTCTGTTCCAAAGTTATCTACATGCCAAGTCCATGAAAGAACATCTTCTGTCAATAGGATTGTATTTGTTCTGCCTGTTTCAAAAAGCCATTTATTCCATGATTCTACAAATGGAAGGAGGACATCATCCATATCTAAAGTAATTTTCACATCTTATCCTTAATTTTATTTTGTATAAATACTATTGAACAGGTAATCCATCTGGTGGAACAGAATGGAAACAGTCAGGAGAAACTGCTGTCCCTCTCATATCTGTTTAAAGTTACAGGAGAAATCAAAGTATGTATCATATAGTATATCTCACAACAAATCTTATTAATGGTAAAATCTATGTTGGTGTTCATGAAACTTATAACCTTAATGATGGGTATAAAGGTTCGGGAATAGGCATCAAAAATGCTTTTAGAAAATATAAAAAACGTAACTTTAAATGCCAAATACTTCATTATTGTGTTGATTCTGATCATGCATATGAATTAGAAGAGCAAATTGTTGATAAATGGTTCATTTCTAGACCTGATACTTATAACCAAGTGACAGGAGGTAAACACTATTCTATTGGTAGAACCTATTCTCTAGAATCTGTTATGAAACTTTCCAAAACAAGGAAAGAAAAAGGTCTAGCTAAAGGCCAACTTAACAATGGATCAAAAACCAATATGTTAACAGACCAACGTATAACTAAAGCCTCAAAAGCAAAGGAAACTAGAATTAAAAATGGTGGTTATGTTGTATCAGAAGAAACTAAAATTAAAAAATCAGTTCGAACTAAGGGAATATCAAAACCACAGACAGAAGAACATAAATTAAATTTGAGAAAAAGCAAACGAACTTTATTTATAACAAATCCAAAAGGTGTGATGTATATAATACAAGGAACATTTTATAATTTTTGTGATGAACATAAACTATCCAAAAATATTTTCCCAAAATATATCGATAAAGGTAGTATTTCTATTCCTAAATTAACTAAAGGTAACAGGATTAGACCTCAAACTACTTTAAATTGTAATGGATGGAGTATATCAACTAAGTCTCCTTTGTGTTAAGATTTCTTACACCTTAACACAAAGGAGAGTTGTTTGTCAACTTTATTTGGAATTTAAATATTCTGCAACTTCTTTGAGGGAGCTACACACCCAACCACCATTTTTAAGAATCATTTTAGAGGTTGCTTGTAATGCTTTGATTTGGTGCTTTTCAAACTTTTCTTTTTCATCTTCTTCAAGATAACAGAATAGTGTCTTTTTAGGACGTTTGTTACTATCATCTACAACTTCTGCGATAGAATAAACCCCTGTCATCTTTGGAGTAATTACATATAGAACATAATCACAAGTTTCACGTTGTATGATTTCTTCATCTTGACATTCTGGAGTCCAGTTTGATACAACAGGATTGAAGTAGTCAATAGTTAGAAGAGGGATTAATTCATCCCTCCATGTGGAATCATTGCATGTGCCGCCGAGAAACACCCTAATTGTTTGATTTTCTTGCATTTTTAGTTACTCCATTCCTTCTTAATATACTTATCACTAAAGTTTTCTTTAGTGATAGTAATTCAGAAATTTCAGTTGTTGATTTTCTATCTATAAATAGATTCACTACTTCTTGTTCCTGAGCATCTGTACATTTTCTACAAGATTTTGCTGCTCGTTCAATTTCATCTCTAGGTCTAACCCTTCCGCTGAGTGTTTTACTAATTCTATCTCGTTGTTCTTGTGGTATTGTTAATTGTCTTAGTTTTATTTTTCTACGTTCATTTACTTCATCAGATACTCTACCAAACTCACCACCATAAGTTTTATTGTAACCAAATTCTCTATCAAATGATTTATAATGAGTTATCCAATATTTTTCTCTATCACACAACATAGAGTCTTCACAAATTTCTATTACTTCAAATTTGAAATTGTCTATTCCATTCTTATCAAATGATGATTGAAAATGTTTATTCTTGTGTTTACCAGAGAGTAGTCTTTTCTTATGGAAAGAAAATCTTTGCTCAATGTTTGTACTTAGTCCAATATAAAGCTTGTTATTAGTTAAGTTTGTTATACTGTATATCCCACAAATTTTCATAATACTAGTAACCTCCTAAGTTAGGTTACTAGTATTTAGTAAAAATTTACTCAGTTCCTCTTAGGAAGACTTTTATTCGTTTGTTTCTCCTTGTTTATCTAAGATAGTTATAAATTCGATATATTCATCTTTGTTGAAAACACCAAAGGTGCATTTGGCTAAAACTTCAGGGTCAATTCCAAACTCTTCATCTTCGCTGAGTTCTCTTTTTAAATCTTCTACTACTTCTATAGTAGGTTTACTTTCATAGGCACAAATATGCTCTACGGTAAAGAAATCACCTTCTATAATTGCTACGATGATCAAATGGTTTACATCAAAATCTATGTGTTCGTTTAATTCTTCAATTGATGGTAACATAAAGTCCTTAGTTTAGTAGTTCAGCTGCTAGTTCTGCAAGTTTACTTCTTTCAGATTTTGTTAGGGTGATATGCCCTGCTAGGTCAGATGATCTAAAAAGGTCTTGAACTATCACAAGTCCATTACTCTTACTGTCAAGGTATGGAGAATCTATCTGGCTAGGGTCACCCATAACTACAATCTTTGATCCTTCCCCAATACGTGTCAGAATGGTCTTCATTGTGCTTTTACTGGTATTTTGTCCTTCATCTATGATGACGTATGTGTTGCTCCAGTTTCGCCCTCTAGCATGCTCTAGTGATCCAAATTCAAGCAATCCTAAAGCAATCATTTCCTGAATAGGGCTAGTTTTACCTTGTTGTTTCTCAAAGTAATCATCTTGTTGCTTTTCTTCTTTCTTGTTCTTTGGTTTCTTCCCTTTGTCATATCCATCTTCTTTGATATACTTGGACATTATCTGTTCGATGTTGTCTGCATAAGATGCCATCCAAGGTCCAAGCTTCTCGTCTAGACCTCCTGGGAGGAATCCTAGCTCATGACTATTATCCATTGGCACAATAGGCTTTAAAAGTAGGATTTTGTTGTATGTATGGGTTTCCATCACACCATGTATTGCAGCAGCTAGGGCTAAGAAAGTTTTACCACACCCTGCCTTGGCGTTAAGAGATACTAAGCATACTTCAGGGTCTTTAAGAATATCCAATGCGAATGCTTGTTCAGCACTACGTGGAAGAGCATCACAAGTTTTCATATCTTGTGGAAGTACTCTAAACTCTTTCATTACAGAGTTGTACCTAGTCAACGCACTTTGTTTTGTATTTGATAGAGAATGAAATACAAAACATTCATTTGGGGAAGGTACATATGATATATATTCATCAGTAATATTAAATGAAACCCCCAAATGTGAATCATCTAAGAATGGTTGAGCATCAGCTAGATCGAATTTTCCTAGGGTATACATCAAGTCAATACACTGTTGGTCAACATAGATATGTTGAATCCCTGTGTATAGTTCATCACTTTGTACTTTAGAATTTTTATAGTCTTCAGCTTGAAGACCAAAAATATCAGCAAGAATACGCATGTTGGTATCATTAGAAACAATGACAACCTCATATACTTCTTCACCTAATTCACAAAAGTTATTTTTTTGAACATATAAAGCGCAAGCAAGGATACGGTTGTCCATATAGGACATATCTTGGAAGGGTAATAATGAAGCTACATTATCATCAAATAGAGTTACATACAGCATTCCACCTTGATCATTTAGCTGAACACCATTTGATAGACTTCCTTGTTTCCTTAATTCATCTACGTTCCTAGAGAACTGTCTAGAATTGTATCTAATCTCACCATCAGGGTCTTTTTTGTGTTTGTCAATTTCATTTAGAACAGGTTGAGGGATAACTACGATGTTTTCTTCGAATTTGTTGATTGCGTTTCCATCTAAGAGCAGAACATTTGTGTCAAGTACATAAATCTTTGGCATAAAATCCTTTTGAAGCAATAAATTTTAGTCAACTTCAACTTTATTTATTGCTCCAAAAAGGATTCAGTTTGTATTAATCTTGGATAACCATACGCTTAGGGAGTTTATGAAGAACAACATTGATTCTTTCTTCAAAATATTCAGCGTCAACACTTTTGGTTTCTTCATCCATCATCAACCACCAAGTTGCATCAGCTGATGCAGGGCTCCAAAGACCTGTAGGGTCAGCTTGGGGAAGAGTTACATTACCAACATATGGAACTTCGTCATGCCTAGCAATCCTCGTAGGATTGGTGTACTGAGTTGCATAAGGAAGTGGATACCCATAACCAATACCGACAAACCGAAATTTAGCAAGCATAGGTGACCAGATGTAGCCATAAGTTACAAGGTTCGCAGAATCACGTTTTTCAAGGATTTTACGCATGGTTTTCTTTTCGGTGAAGTTAGAAATCCCAGGCATACCAGCTTCTTTGTTTGCCTGTTGAGCCATTCCTTCCTGTTGACGGTTAATTTGCTGATCCGCAGTTTGATGGATAGGTTTTTCTTTACACCCTACAAACAGTGAACAACTAACAAGCAGACACATAAACATAACAACATTTTTCATTTTTTTATTTCCTTTAATATTCTTTATAGTAAGGGTTACGATGTGAGTCAAAATCCCTATGAATATATCCATAACGATGTTGATTTGATTCTAAAGCTTTAGGTGTGATATAATTCACTATGTGAAGGTATGTTACAGCAGGAATAATAGCTAGTATTAGTCCTACTATAACAATCCCAATTATAAGTTCTACTACACCAAATCCCTTATGGTCGGTAATCAGGATTCCTTTGAGTGTTGATATCATTCTGAATATATCCATGATTATGGTAATTTATGTATTGTGGTACAGCAATGGCAATAAGAATTCCTACGATAGCAACCACAATGATAAGTTCTATTAGGGCAAACCCTTTCTTGTTGATCACTTTAGTTGATTCCTTTCTGCGCCTTACATTTGGAAACGAAAGCATCAAGACTAGGAGTAAGTTGTCCAGTGAATTGAGCAGACCGTGAAACTACAGCATCTGCAATGATTAATTTACCTTCAGGACTAGCAGATGCATATTCAATCTGCATTTTCTGAAGTTCGTTTATCATACCATCCTGTTGAGCTTGGGACTCACGATAAACCTTGGTCCGTACTGCTTCCTGCTTAGGCGCAAAATATTTGTATAACATGAATTCATTGCCCATTGAAATCCAACTGATTCCGATGATGAACACAACAAACCCAACAATACATACAACTACTTTAGTTACATCGTTCATTTATTTAGTCTCCTTTTTAGGTTTCCACAACCAATGCCCTATAATTAACCCAATCACAATTCCTGATCCTATCAAATAAAGTACTGTGAATGTCATTACCAGTCACCCCCGCCGCTAGAGTCTGAAGATGAGCTATCACCCCAAGAACTACTGGAATCTGATGAAGAACTATTATCCCATGAACTGCTATTACTACTAGAATGATCATCCCATGAACTGGAATGTGATGATTCTTTAGGTGCATCCCATGAACTGGATTTGGATTCTTCTTTAGGTGTATCCCAAGTCGATCTGGATGTTTCAGTTTCACGCACTTCTACTTCACGAACAGGTACGTACTCACGCTCAACCACAACTTCACGATCATGGTGATGGTTACTGGAAAGTGCGTTGTCGAGCAATGCCCCTGCCATCATTCCAGTTACAAAATCTCCACCATTGTTGTTTCCACTGTTTCCACCGTTGTTGATGATAGTTGTGTTATGAACAGGTGCTGGTGCTGGTGCTGTTGCATTACCATAGGAACGAACAGGAGTGCCATTCTGAGTGTGATGATAGTTAGGACGATCCATTGATACAGATGTGGTATTAACAGGGCTAGAAGGACGTTCAGGACTCACAGGATATGTCCTACGAGTGGCAATAGGTTCTTCGTCTTCTTTCCTCTTCACTATCCCTTTGGGTTTAAGTGTAGCTAATTCTCTTTCAAGTTCATCAAGACGATCACATAAAGCTTCAGTTGATACTTTATTCTGTCTGATTCGTTGTAGTTCTTCGACTTCCCCTATATGCACTGCCTTGATACCTTCGAAGTCACTCTTTTCATAAAGGAAATCGAAGATATCTTTAACAGGAGCAATAGTGCCAAATTGTCCATTAGTGTATTCTATCAAAGCTTGTATTCTCTTGAAATACATTTGAGGGACCATTCTTCATGGAGAACCTTACTGATGAATGGTTCTACTGGACGAATAACAACACCTTCAGCTAGTTCACCATTTGGGTACTTCTGTTTATCAGTAAATTCTTGAAGTTGTTCAAAAGTCCAATCAAAACTTTGGATACAACAAATTAGTGGAACAAGAGGAAGCTTATATTTAACTGCGATATCAATCATCCGGTAGTAACCAAGCTTCTGCCTAGTTCTTCCATCAATCATGTTGAAGATCATAATATCAACAGATTCAGTTCCTAGTTTGTTTTTCTGAATTCCTGGGCCATAAAGTTCAGCCTGACAAATCAACCAAGGAAGATCAGTGAACAAAGTTTTAGTATCGTACTTCTTAACTCCTTGCCAAAACTTGTTACCCTCAGTTTCAATAAGGATGTTGTTTCTGCTACAAACAACTAGTTCATCATCTTCACAGAAGAAAGTAACAGATGAACCTTCGATCTTCTGAGTGATGTAAACTTCTTGCCCTTGAATTTCAGCGTATGCTTTCATCTTAGAGCAGACATTCATTTCATCTGTCTTTGATACTTTGTGGGTAGGGAAATCACCCTTTGACTGCATATTACCCATTCCACCATTTGATACAGGCGCAATGTATTTGACGATTCCTAGATATGAAGTTAGGTCAGCACCTTCAAAACGAATATTGATATCATCACATTCAATATATTCAGAAACTACACGAAAGGGGATAACAATACCTTGACTGTAAATCTTCTTTACTACGTTATCTTCTTCATCCCTCTCTGTAAAGGATTTTGGTTTAACACGGTATTTAGATTCTGCCATCCAGTTAAACATTTCGATTTTAGGGAGAATTGTATCATACTTGATGAATACAACCAAATCTCCTACGGTGTGACCTTTTTCACAGATACAAGTATATCCACAGTCCTTCAGGTGAACAAGTTCGATCCGATCTTTGTTAGGGATTGCTTCTAGCCTTTCTACTTTATAGACTACAGCTAGTAAATCTCTATCAGTCACTTCATTTGCTTCTACTTCGTTTACATTTACATTCATTCTTTAATCTTATCGACTCCTTTGATATTAACCTTTACGGATAAATTATTTTTTCATCTTCAATATATCTTTGATACATTGATATTGCTAATTCCTTATTTGGTGTTTTACAGTGATCAAAATAATCTGATAGTTTACCCCAAAAATATACCGAATTACTTTTTAAATCTAGATACACCGGTTCAGATTTGAAAATCCACCAACCAATAATCTTTCTTACACCGTATGTTCCATCATTAAATTCAACAACATGTATTTTCATTATTATTCCTTTGTTGGTTACATCACAATAATATAAAACAAAATTCCTTGCATTTATAAATCTCCTCCCTAACGGTCTTTCAACATGATATTTATCATTATTTCATCGTCTTGACAAGCGTCAAATCCCGTTGATGTTGATTTACCATGAACTTTCCCTTTCAGTTCTCCATGATCATTCACAATATTAACGAAACCAGCACCTTCAATCTCACCAATTTGTTCAAACACGTTATGCTGAAATCCTAACGGAAAGATGATTGGCATACAATTGACTATCACGTATTTAAGTTTCATTTTGTCTCCTCTGTCATTTTCTAGTATTCCATTTTGCTGCTACGTTCAACATATGAAAAACATCTAAAGCTAACACGCAACCCATGTCATTACAATTTTTATCTTCTATCTGTTTCATTATTTCTTTATCTTTTTTTGAATAAGAGTTAAACATCTTTTCTTCCATCTTACATCCACAGGGGCATTCAATCCCCTATGTCATTGCTGAAGTAGGTCCAAAATAAAAGGATTTTTCTCTACGACCGCAGAAAGGGCAATCTTTAAGATCGACAACAGTTGAAATAGACATGAAAAATCTCCTTTGTGATTGAATGTATAAACATCTTAACACAAAGGAGATTTATTTGTCAATTTAAACTTTCACTTCTTAACGATTTGCACGTTCACGAACATCATCCAAATCTTGGTGACGGTAAACAGGGTAATAGAAGTTTCCCTGTTTTACCAATTGGTAAGCGATTTCAAGTACTTTCTTACCTTCCATCTTGTTATCAACCCAACGGATATCTTCAACCCTGATAGTTTCATAGGTTCTATCAGGGTACTGAATCAGTTCAAGTCTACCTTTCTTACTGTTCTTGCCTGGAGCTTCCTTGAACACATCAACCCAAACTCCACCAATCCTGATTGCGCAACACTTCATAACGAAACCAAAGGTATCACGGTTTACATGTTGAAGTAATGCTCCACCCATACCAAAGGCAACGTTGTCAGCAGAATATCCTTTCCACATAAGCAGCTGGAGGATTTCCACAATAGCATTCCTGTTAATTCCATCACCTTGGATAACCCTGATACAATCAGGGAGAACTTTATAACCTTTGGAGTTTACAGTAGTTCCAAAATACTTTTCCAGACGTTCAACTACAGCAAGAACCGTAGGTGCTGGTTCACCAGAATCAGGACGAACAACTAATGTTCCACCAGAATTCACAATCTGATCTTTATGAATTGTTCCCCAAATGTCACATGCTTCCATGATGTCATAGGAGTCAGAGACACATGCACAGATTTTTCCAGGCAGAAGATATTTGTCGAGGAAGTTTTTATATGCAGCTGCCTCGTTTTCTTTCCCCCAACTGGTAATCGTAGAATGCTCTGTAGCAGGGATAGAGAATGCAGACATACCACCGGTACACCCATAGGCATTATTTGCCCGTATGACCCCTTCTACAGTGTCAGACCCCATTGCACCAGTTGCCATATGACCAGCATCACCAAGTGCTGCAGATTCACTGGAACTAACACCCCTACCAGCAAAGCTGTGTAGTTTGAAGTTAAGTCCTTCAAGAGAGTCAGCAGTCAGTTCCATGTATTTTTTGATTTCTACACGGCAGTCATAACTAATAGTTCCTGTAGACGATGGATACCATACCCCTCTGAGGAACGAAGTTTCAAGATAAGAAGCTACACTGAAGCATTTCTTATCAGTGCAAGAAATCTTTGCAATGATATTTCGGTTAGGGACTACAGTTCCTTCAGGGATTGCAGAAATCACAACAGGAATAAACCCGTTGTAAGTGTCAAAAATGTGTTGCCACATTTCTTTATCGAAAGGCTCACCATGAAGTGCAAAGAAATCTACAGCTTCATCGATATCTGCTTGGGAGATAGGAGTCATCAGATACTTCTGGATGTACATCTGAAGACCGAAAAACAGAAGGTGATCTCCTGCTCTTGCTTCGATGTAAGATTCCATTGCATCTGCATCAGGAGGATAACAGGGTGCATGACTTGGCTTATAAGAATCTACTTTGAGTAACAGGTTATTCTCATTCCAAATTCGTTGATTAGGGTAGGATACCCAAGGACTGAATAAAACAGAACCATCTTCTGTTTTATAAGTAAACCCAGCTGGAAACGCTTTTACAATATCTTTGCCTACTGCATTAAATACTACATTCATAACGTAAGACTCCCTTACTGTTGAAATAGGTGAACGTCTATCGTTCATCCTTTAAATCTACTAATGTTATTCTGTCATTTTGAAATTGTTGTATTACAAAATCTTCAATAAGTTGATATGCTTCTTCTGGATTTGACGCATTAACTAATGCAATCTTATTGCCTTGTTTAGGCAACCAGACCCGAATTTCATACACAGTATTCATTTACTCTACGATTAGACTAAGTTGCCCACACGCAGCACCAGCAGTAATCTCTGCTTCAGTTGCGATAGCTACTGCAAAATCAAACCCTGCTTCTTTAAGCTGTTCCTGAATAGTTTCCATTTTGAATCACCGTCCTTTTTAGTTTTATTTAGGTTCTATCATTCTTACTGGTATACCAAAAAAATATTGTGCCATGTCATTTTCTTTTGCAACACCGGTTGATGTATCCCATCCATCAAGGGTCAGTATGTGTAATTCACTACAAGTAGCGAGTTGCTCCATACAGAACTTGTCCCAAAATTCAAAAGAGCAGTTTGCTCCATATTTAGTCACGAAGTTATGGCCGACTACAACAGGGCTTACAGGGCAATCGCCTCTATGAAGAAGTTCCATAAAGTAAGATTCAGCTGCTTTCACCCTTTCTTCAACAACTGCTGGATCAGGATGAGTATATGGAATGCTGATAAAGATTCGCTTCATATATTATCCCATTCTGAATCATTTGATTGTTTTACTTGTCGGGCATTACAACATTCGCAACAACAAAATCTGGTTCTTGGATAAGTACCTCTATGCACTTTTACTTTTAACCAGTTATGTTCTCCATCACACTTTTCAAACATACCTTTCATACGATATACTCACTAGGGACATGATCGACTAACCACACCCCATTTGTTGATTTGAAGAATGCGAATCCATGTTTATGCATTTCAGCAGCTTTCACAACAAACACAAACACATCACCATGTCTGGAACCCACTTGTTTTGCAGTATTGATGTTATCAGAAAGATGAACATGATGCCTACTCATTTTCTGAATTCCTTCCTGCAAGATTGAATCTACAAATCTTTCACAGGTTCCATGATATAAGAATTTAGGAGGGACTGTGTGTTCATATCCGAGTTCAACTTTTACCGAATGACCTTGGCTTGCCCTGATCTTTGTTTGATCAGTAGAAAACTCAAATCTCTTCTTGTTGTTCTCTGCTACTACTTTTTTCAAAAGTTCAATGCTAATTACAATACCCTTCGATTTAGCTTTGTGTAGTAATTCGTAAATACCAACCCACCCTGCTTCATCAAGAGTGATCCCGATTTCTTGAGGTTTATGCCTCAATACAAAACTCAAAAATTTACTACAACTTATTACATCCATTTCTCTTTCCTTAAATTCATTTGTACCTATCATAACAAAAGATTTATTCTTTGTCTATTTGTTTTCTATTATATTGCTCTAACAGTCTTAAAACAACTTCGTTCATATTGGTTCCATCATAACGAACAACATTAGGATGTTTAAATTTTTTATTGAATTCATGCGCTGGCATGATAACCAGACCCCTAGGGCGAAATTTCAACCAAGCTTCGATGTAATCAGGGAAATCATCCACCAGAACATTCCCATATACCAGCCCTTTATCATGGGTAATGGTCACTCCACTGATGTTATCTTTGCCTAGGTGAGCATGGCACCACTGAAGCTTCTCAGACCATGCATTATATTTGGAAGCAGGGCCTTTGGTCAAGATAGCAATCTTGTATCCTATATACTGGCATTGAGCATATACTTCCCATCCTAACTGGAATTTAGGGAGTCTCAACCACCACCCTGCTTGACTTGTGATCATATGCCTACGTGCTTCCACATAATCAATATCACAATGAACATCAAATATCTTTGGTTCATATTTGGAACGAATCTTCTCTAAATCCTTTAGTAGCTGACCATCATAATCAGCCAGTGTTCCATCCATATCGAAGAGTGCTACCTTATCTCGCATCATTATATTATTCCTTTGAATTTACAGTATCCATATACAACAACACAACAGATGAACAATGCTATATTCAGTGCAGTATGCTCACTCATATACCTAACCCATCAATAAATCCAGTATTTTGAGGTTTACGAGGTAATCCTCTTCTATGTTTAACCATTTATAACCTCTCCACCAAATCCATTGGTTAGTTTACCATTCGGTTCATATACCAGAATTCCTTTACATTCAGTTCTATCGGAGTAATACCTAGCGTAAGACTTCACAATATTACCACTTCCAGTAGAAGTGAGATAGTTACAGCATTTACATTTAATCTCACCTTCTTCTACTTTGCGCCAATTTTGGGACTTGATTGTAGCAGGCATTTCATCCAAATTGATATCAGAGAAATCGACTTGGTGAGTATGAGCATATTCATTCACACTCATAAAAGTAACAAATCCGATATCAGTTATACCCATTTCACCAAAATACTGAATATAATCAAAACACATTTTATTTGAATCAATATAACCTTTAATCAGGTTACACGAAAGATGAAGTTTGTCTTTATGCGGATACTTTCTGATTTCATTAGAATTAGTGATCCAAATACCGTATGGGTCAACCCCAAAAATTTCATTGTTCTTGGCATTCGATGTATGATGCCTTGAAAGAGCAATACTATTCACATACTCAGGATCAATGTTCATAAAGTTATAACCGTTGGTATTCACAACAGTGAAGATACTTGGATCAATACTTTTTACTTCTTTGAGAAGTCTGTTCAGCAACTCAACATTAAGCGTGGGTTCCCCACCGGTAAAAGATACTTTATTAATCCGTACTTCTTTAGACAAACGTGTTAACGTGTATAGGAACTTGTATACATCAAATTCTGGTGATTTACTTTTATGAAATTCACAGAACTTACATTTTGCTTGGCAGATATCCGTAAGACGAACATAAAGATTGACATATGGTTCATCGATCTTTGATCCTACATGATCATTGAAGTTACAGTGATGATCCTTGACTTCGAAATCTTTACCAAACAGTTTGAGTTTCATATCTGTACGTTTATTCCTTTCTTGGATAGTAGTTTACACAAATGCTGCCATTCATGCTTTTTGTATTCTTCAGAGTATATTGCATTACTCCAACATGCATGAAAGTACATACGAAGTTCCATAAGTTCAGCTTCAGTAAAATCTTCCATTTAACAGGTAGTAGAACGGAAATTAACAGCAAGTTTAGGAGTATGGCGCACGATTGTAGTATAACCGAAAATCTGACGAAGGATCAAATAAGAGTTCTCTGTAATTTGCCCCTCCAGAAAAAGAAGATTCATTCGTTGTTCGAAATCTTTTTCTTTTCCTGCGGCAACTGCTTTGGCCTTTGCATCCATATAAAATTTGATTTCATCTTCCATTGTCATCTTAGCATCTTCCATTGCTATTGTGTTCAATATATTGGATTTCAGTTTTAGTTTCCTGAATCACTTTGGTATATCCGAAAATCTGACGGAGTAACTTATATCCATCTTTTGACACTTGCCCCTCAAGGAACATCATGTTGAATCGTTCCTCAAATTCTTTAGCAGAAAGCCCTTGATCTTCTGCTTTCTGTTTAGCATTCATGAACTTTCCTATTTCTGTTTCCAGTGCTGATGGTTGCATTGCCATTTTAATTCCTTATCCTAAAATAATAGTTTCTTTTTCGTTGTTATAGAAAACATTCTTCACCTTGAAGAATGTTTTCGCAATCTCTATGCAGTCTCTATAAAATCTGGAATACCAAATTTCGTAACGTGGGATTATGTAGCGATACCACAAAATATCCAAATTAAGGTTTTGTTGATAAAACTCTTTACGTGGTTCTACTATAATCAATTTTCCATTATTTGTCAATATTCTTTTCATTTCTTTAAAAAGACTTTCTAAGTCCTTGATATGATGAAGAACATTTCGAATTATTATCTCATCAAAGACATGATCTTCACAAGTCACCTTGTAAGTCTCAGGGTCAAAGGCGTAATCAAGATAGGGAGCCTGGGTGATATCACAGGTCTTAAACCCTTTCCTTGGGTTATGCCCTGATCCGAAGTCCAGTTTCAGTATATAGTCTACAGATTGTCTCACAATGTTTTCTCATACTTTCAGATTTTGAGTATAACTCCCAAGGAATGTCCATTGAATCGTAAGATTCATAGTAGTTCATATCTTCATTTTCTAGACCCATATATTTGGTCATATCACCATGCATTATTTTACTACCTTTAATTCATCATACATATGTTCAATCGGAACACACCAATACTCTTTATTCATAAAGAAGCAAGAGCCTAGGATCATGGTGAGAATGTGGTCTATGTGGTAATTTATGATCACAGCTAGGATGATTACAATAATTAAATCCATTACATAGTAAAATTAAAGGGTTTCGTTCCATATAATTCCTTTATCTAAATATCCAAATTCACGTTGCCACTTCATACTTTTCCATGACTTCTGTGATTGAAATGAAAGTTGCTTTGGAAGAGGATACTCTGAAGTAGAATGACCATCTTCAACGTGGTTATGCTGATAAATATCTTTGTCTTTGTTATATATCTTCCATACTGTAATCATAGTTTTCATCATACCATTCCTTTGCCCAAAGATATTCATAATATTCGTCAAATATAGTAGGGAACCCTTCCATACTTGTTTGATCACACCCTGCACTTTCACAAAAGTAACCATACCTAGTCTTTATCTTTTGATTCAAATCATAGGGCAAATGTCACATATTGTTAATGTCATGTATTCATCCCTACTGCTTTACAGTAACCATCCCAATTGATCCAAGTCCCTAATGGACTTACAACTAGATCAGTCTCGTTGTAATTGTTGTTTCTGTGAGTGTAATAACCGATCTGATGACCGTTGTAATCAAGTAGGATCAAACCGTAATCTGTTACTTCCTTCACATCACATAAAATTTTGTCAAATTCATTGTAGAATGAATAACTTCCTTTGATATCTTCGCACATGGTCACGTTGATATTCATCCTAGTGAAATAGTCCAGTAGAAAGAGAATTTCAGGATTCTTTCCTTCGCAGTTCTCTTTGCAAAGTGGAATGTTCACCCTTACAGAGAAATTGTTAGCAGGGTTGAACGAATGCCCATGCATGTAATCAATCATATCCAAAAGTTTATCAATATCAAAATTTGGATGAATACCATGAACAGTATCATATTTTTTAATTGTAGCAATTGAAATATTAATACCATTTAGCCCTGCGTTAAGATAATGATTGAACAACTTCGGAGTCAGAAGCACACCATTGGTTGTCAATCTAGTTTCTTTCGCATACAGACTTCCGATCTTGATATACTCAGGGAGATTAGAAAGTAGTGTAGATTCTCCACCCATGATAGTACAATACTCAAAATGTTTATAGTTGTATGGTTTGACCTGAGCTAAAAACTCATTCAGATCAAGAATCTTCGCTGATTTATCTTTCTGATAACAAAACTTACAGTGATTATTACAGTGAAGATTTGTAATTGTCCTTAAGCCTTTTAAATGTCGCATCACGTTCTTTATCCTCTATATAGAATCTGAAAAGTAATTGATCTGTTGTATTGTCAACTGGAATGATCACAAGTTCATCATTTTCGTATCTGCTAGTCATTCCGATATTAGGATCACATGGAAACGTCCCACCTTCACGAAAGGTCTTCATTTTACCTCAATATATAATGTTTTAGAAAATCTCCAACACAAGTTTTACCATTAACAAAATACCATGTTGCCCAAGCACTTGCGCTAGATACAACAGTAACAACCAAGAATATCATTGGTAATATTTGTTCGATCTCCTGCGCTCGCCAAAGCCAAATAAATCCAATGAACAAACACAAAAATGTTAGTACAGCTATACCGGTTGCTTGAAAGAAGTACCTTAACAGAAATCCTAATAGGATCATTAACAGATAGTATGGCATTAAATAATGTTCCTCACTTTGATTATACCTTCCCCAAGATGATTCTGTTCAGAAATCACATTCTTGTTGATAGGGCTAAGTTTAATGAAGAAAAATTCAGGGTCGAAATATTTCTTCAGCTTCTCAATATCGAAGTCTGCTTCATCAACCAAAGTCAGATTGACAGTTGTTTTCAGATTGCTATTGGTTCTAATTTGCCCAAGTTCTTCAATGCTCATGAGGTTGTTGATTGGAATCAGTTCATGTCTACGATTTTCATCCAGACTATGAAGACTGATCTGGAGGGTAATGTTGCCCTTGATCCAACTGAAGTCAGAACCTTTAATCCCTACAGTGGAAACGTAGTGATGTGTGTTTGGAATGAAATAACTTACCTTATCAATTGCACGTTTAACATTTTCAATATTGAGAAACGGTTCTCCCATGCGAGTATAGTTGATTTTAAATTCCTTACTATGTTTAGGGTTTTTAATTTCATATATACTTTTGTTGTTTTTTCCCATAACAAAAAGTACTTGCTCTGTAATTTCAGATGCTGTAAGGTTTCTCCACCCTTTCATCTGTCCTGTGGCGCAGAATTTACACCCTACAGGGCATCCCGACATGGTAGACACACCAACCATCCATCTTTCGCTTCTATCCCCTAGATTAGCATCCTGAAGCGAATTATTGCCATTTGTGCAGTTCTTGGTGTAGTAGGGGAGAAATGTGTCAGTGGTTTCAATCAGCATACCATCTTCCAGTTGAAGACAGTGAACCGATCCATTAGCAAATTCTCTTTTACGAATCTCTTTCATTTCTGATTTCCTTTACCGTAAAGTCTATCAAGACGAGGTTGTAATGCATCATATCCGCAATGTTTACAATGGAAGTAGTTAAGGTTAAATATATCACCCCTAATTATTGTGATGATTTCAATCATTTGGTGAAATCCGAAGAAACATTTCAATGTTTGAAATTTCATTTCCTCACCACTTTGATATATCCCAAATCCTGTCTCCATTTCCAAGGAGTGAATTTGTTGTTATGGGTGAATCCAATATATTGATTAAACAATGCAAATATGAAATTTTTAGTTGAAATTGATTTTATCACCTTGAGGGCAGACATATTGAAATCTCCTTTGTTTGTAAGTATAGATACACCTTACAGGAGATTTGATTTTACGTCAATTATTATTTAAAGAGGGGAGCAGATTTTATTTTGTTTATCAACTGGTAAATATAACTGGTAGAATCACCATATCTAACACCTGTGATTTTATTAGTAAAAACCTTAATTTTTTCAAAGTCACCACTAAAAGTTTTGTAATTTTCAAATGAAACTTCGACTTCGTAAATTTCTTCTGGAAGAATAATACCAACCCCTGTCAAGGCACCATCCAGAGAGTCTTGATCCTCGTTAAAATGTATCCAAGGATATAGATTCTCTGGAGAATCAAAGAACTTGATGTATTCACGAATGTTGGCAGCATTACCACCACTACAAACAACAATAGTTTTATGATTCTGAGAGTAATCTTTAGTCATAAGACTACGTTTGGTGTAAACTACATTACATTCATTACCATAAGATTCATCACTTCTAGTAACAATTGTATTGAAGTCTGCTTTGTTGTGAAGTTCCCCAAGGATATGTGCAGACTGAATCCCTGCTTGGATAGGGGAAAGATACATATTAATAAAAGTATACAAACGCAATTTATTTCTCCTTTAAGTCAAATCTACTCACAACTCCTTGAAATAGTGAGTCTAAATTGTAATGAATCTTGATCCTAGGGTTGATTAATTCAAGTTGAACTTCCAAATCAAACTTCCTAGAGTAATCAGGATGAGCGCCAATAATCAAATTCTCTGGTGTATCTTTGTATCTGGTTGCCCATACCCCAAGTTCGAAAAGTGTTATAGGACAAACTGTTTCACAAGGAAACCAGAAAAGGATTGCGGAAGACTGCATCAGGTAAAGATGTTCCCAAAGAATTTGTGTTCTAGCTTCACTTCCAACTGGTGCTAGATCACCAACTCTCCTAGGATTGAACACCATCAAGTCACCATCATACCGCTTAAATTTAAGACTGATATAATGTTGCCAATCAGGACAATTACTAATTCCACCACCTAGAAACAATTTGTTGGTATCGTAATAGAATTTGTTAAAGTCTTCGAATGTTTTAACAGCTGGTGATTGTATTAGTTCTATCATAGTTGCCCTTTATTGAGTGAAGGTGTACAGATGTTATCCATTCTAAAAAATCTTTACTAGATAAATCTCGTTTACCTAAATTGCATTGTTTACAACAAGGAACACAATTTTCCTTTGTATATCCTAATAAGTTATCTATTCTATCAATACCTTGGTACACATATACATCATCATTCCATGCTACAGTTGCTTTATTATTTGGTTCTGCACCGCAATAATAACATGGTTTAGTTATTAATTCATTAAATAACTCCCTAGTTATATCAAATGGTAAATTTCTAGTTTTAGCACCACTTTTATAACTATTATATACAACTTTTTGCAAGATTCTCCATATGTCTTTCTATGATTTTTTTATTAAATATACTCACTCTTTCTAATCGTAAACAACCACAACTAGTTCTAGTCCCATTCCTAACAGTAACCATATCACATACTAGTTCTTTTCCACATTCACATTTAAACAACCACATACTTCTTCTCATAGTTGGATGCTGTTTAACAAACTTGATAGCAGTCAATCTATTATATACTTCACCAGTTATATCCAATCTTTCATTCTTTAACATTTTATTCTCCCATATAAGTTTTTATTGATACATAACTATTTATATGGGAGAATAAATACTCACTAAACACCAACAACAGACTGAATAATATCTATATGGTCTTCGAAAAAAGTATCAGCTTTAATATCTTTCAATGGTAACCAGAATGCTCTACTTGCATCATCATTCCCCTTTACTCTTGGTAGTGTGCCATCAGGAAGTTCTATATGAACAACATGTGTAATAGTTCTTCCTCTTGAGCTACGGTTTATGTTGTCAAAGACTTTTACCTCTTTGATATTACCTTTCAATACAGGAATAGGTACTTTGAGCCTAGTCTCTTCGTGTAGTTCACGAATTGCACCATCTACAATAAGTTCATTTTGATTTAAAAATCCTCCAGGCATCGCAAACAAACCTCGCCCAGGTTCTGCTCTACGTTCAATCAGAAGTACATGACCAGATTGAATAAGTAGAATATCAGTTGTTACAAAAGTTGGAGGATACGGTGCAGCTTCCCAAGATTTCTTATAGTCCCTGATGTATGCATGTTCCATTGCAAGCTTTCCGAATTCTTTTGTCTTCATAAATTCCTGAATATAAAGACGAACACCTTTATGAACATGAGGCTCAAGCTTTTTCATTGTCTCAGTTGTATCAGATTCGAACATGATCTTTCTAATCTGAGTTGCAGATAGAATTTCTTTACCCACAAACTTTTTGAATTCAGAAGTAATCAAAGGAAACTGCGGGAAGATAGACAGATACCAAGAACTATCATCCTTTATATTTCCGACAAGGCAAACTTTAGCAGTATCAGGATCACTATTGTCTTCTTCAATTGCAAGATCAATTGTGTTTTGAACTTCCATTGCCCACTTTTGATTGTTGTACATATAATCATTCAGTGGTTTAAAGATGAATTTACCCACAGATACGGAATACATGGATTCAATCATGAGCATACGTTCATGCCATTTGAATGGATTTTTGATTGTTCTAGGGCGATGCGCAGACCCTAGCAAGATGATAACCTTCTCACTTTGTGAGAGTGCGAAATCAATCAGGTCTTTGTGCCCAAGGTGTGGAGGATTGCAACGGCAAATCACTACGGAATAGTCGTACTCTTTTTTCTGTGTCATTAGAACCCCTAATGTTATTTGATATGGCTAAAGTCTATCTCTAGCTGATGTTATTTAGTGTTTTGTGAAAGGATTTTGTAAGATACACAGGGTAGTATTCCTTACAATTCAGTCTTCCATTTCTTTTTCCATTCAGACCCATATTCAGGAGTAGGGTAAGCAGCAAGAACTTTCTTTGCGTATTTCCCACGAAGATACGCAGCAAGAGGGATTATAATAAAAAAGAAGCTGATAAAAATGATGTTAAGTAAAAACAAAACAAAATCACCACCAATTTTCTTCAATGCTTTTCCCAAGCTCTTAAAATGAATCATTTTGAATAATAGCAAATGTGTAAGTACTTCAACACAATGTTGCCCAAATGTAAGTTCCGCCTCTTCTCTGATTGATCTACCGTTACTCATTTTAGAAACCTTATAAAGAAGTATTATCTTTTAATTTATCACACATTGCCATATTAACACCTATTTCAAATGAATCTTGTCTAGCTGATCTAGGTGAATATGGATGTGTATAATCCCCTATTATGTATGCTCTATAACCAGCAAACATATACATCATATGCTGACATTTAGCATCATCAGAAACATTACCGATAATATGTGCTTTCAAATCATCAACTATTTCCATCTGGTTGCCTCATCAATTTCATCTTGGGTAAAAGCACCAGATTGTTTATCAACTGCTCTAGCCCATGAAGAAGGGTTAACTTCTTTTTCTTTATAAACGTGTGAAAGATAGTTACCGATCATTTGGTAGCTTGCTCCATTATGAATCAATTCAAGAATTGATTTTGCCACTGCTTCATGATCGACTGTCATTACATTACCTCAATTAGGTCATCGTTGTCAAGTTTAAATTGTTTCCCAAACAAAATTCCGTCAGAAATTACTTCCCAAATTCCATTACAGAACTTTATGGTTTCATTGGGGATTACCAATACTCCATCCCGTATAGCCCACATACGGTTATAGCCTAGGGTATGCTTGACGTTCACCTTGTTATTGAAAATGTCATAGTAGTGGCTTACCTCAATTTCATCGTTCTGAAAGAGGATAGTGACAATTGCTTTCCTATGGCAGTCATAAATGACGTTCACAGGGTCACAATTAGGGAATTTAAGCTCCCAAACCATCAACCTGATAGTTTGATTGCGCAGATACTTCATCTGGCATAAAGGGGATTCTCGTTCGTTTTTGATACAAGAAACCAGATGTTCAAACTGTTCCTCAGTTATGGTAATGCCTAGTCTCTGCCGCATTCTTTTGATGAAATGTCCTGCTTGACAATCCCTTTTATCAATATCATCAACTCTTGCCTTATTGGTTTTAGATAGCTTCTTCATTCATCACCTTTTTGATCATTTCATTATGTGCTTCATTCTCAGAAGTATGTTGTTTAGCACAAAGTATAGTGAGATCATATTTGCTTGCCAATGTTTTAAGTTCCAGTAATTGGTCAATCATCTGTTGTTTGTTATAACCTCTACCAACCCAAGTCATTTTATTCAATGGATGGTGAGGCATACGATCAAGCATATCATCGATAAGTTCAGTTAATTCATTTCTCATTATGCATACCATGACCTGTATGATTTTTCATTTTCAGAAGTCAACGTCAACGAACCATAAGGCATAGTGAAGGAGGGAACACCTTTGTAACCAGCATGAAGAATTTTGGTAATAGTATGAGTAGTAATAAAATTATCTTTCACAGGAGTCACATGATCACACATAAACCCTTCACTACCTCTCACGGTTTTGTAACCGATCTCTCTGAGGGTAACTTTTTTACCCCTGACTTCAGTGACCTGATAGAAGTCAACGTTGGTTTGATCGTATCCCCAAGAGTATTTGAAAATCTGTCCAACCTCGCAAGTGACTTCTGTGTTCAACTTCTTAGCTGCTTCCTTTCTGGCTTTCTTTGATTCAAGATCAGCAGCACACTGGTTACAGAAACTATCAATGTAGTTGTACATCTTTTCTTCACTGGAGAAGGAATAATAAAAATTATGTTTCTTGCCCTTGCCAATGAATCCCATTGCAAAATATTTACCCCTACTAGGGCAAGATGTAAAGAATACTTCGAATTCCTTTTCATCAAGACCCGCACGGTGACCATTCATACTGGAAGGAACATCCCGAAGTTCATTTACATAGCTTTTCATAAAGAAATCTCCTTTGTGTTTAGATTATGATTCAATCTAACACAAAGGAGATTTCTTGTCAATTTAATTAGTGAAGGTCTTGTTGTTAATTATTATGAGGGATAGACGATTTCCTCCTGATGATGTGCGGAGTGTTCATGAAGCGATTCAACTTGGGAGCTTCAGAAGCAACCAGACCATCCCCTTGTGAATTATGATTCTTGGCAGAAGTCAACGGCCTGCCGTTGTGCTTTTTTGCAGACCCTGTATTGACAGCACCAGAGATAGGAGTAACTGCACCCTGGGACTTCGCAACTTTCACTACCTTCGCAGGAGCAGCAACTGCTTTCTTCTTGCCCAACCCGCTTGCCCTTGCAACCTGACTGCGCTGATCGTGATATGACTTGCTGACGAGGGACACCCTGCTAGGAATCCCAAATTTGGATTTATAATCCACAGGAGTCATTTTGTGTTCTCTGGTCAGGTGTTGTTTGAGGACGGTCATTCCACCTTGACCACATATCAGGCATTTAACTTCGGTGTCACCAATGGTATCCAGAGGGTTCACACCAACCATCGAAGGTGCAATATGGATATGTGATATTTCCTGTTCTTTTTCTTGCTCCTGGGTAGGTGCAACAATCGGAGTATTTCCTTCGATTGCGTTCAGTGCGGTGTAGATTTTCTGAATTTCTCCAATGAGTTCCTCTGATGAAAGATTACTCTTACCTCTTTCCAGTACGATTTTCGCAGACATTTCGACTAAGCTTCCCATGATGTATTCTCCTTTGGTTAGTGTTGATGTTAACTTCCACGATCTCCATAAGATAATAACATGATCGACATAATCAGATGATACTTTAAATTTTTTTCTTTGTCAAATATTATTTTTAGTTAATTTTAAATATACGGCAAGAAAAATCCATACCCCCTCGTCTTCCAAACATTTAGTTATCTTGATACACGCTTTTAATGTTGCTTCGTTGCGCAGATCAAAATTACTTCGTTCACCTTCGATTGCCCAAGCTTTAATCAGCTTGTATATCAACCGAAAGGTATTCTGTTGGAGGGTTCTATGATCACTCAAAACCAAACCAATGAATTCGTCTTCTTCTTTAGTATGTCCACCAAGGACATTAACGAAATCCGAAAGTGCCTTTGCCAATTCTTCAGGAGTTGTATTCGCCATGTCTTAATCTCCTATTAGTTATTTTTAAACTGGAAGATCACCATATTATATTCGGATTTATTTGTCAATTAAAAATGAAAGAAATCTAAAATAAATTAGACCCCCTTCTAAGTAGTTGATAATATTAAATTATAAGTATTTCAAATAATTCGAATCAGCCTTTTTAACATATCCTCTATCTGTAGGAACATAGTTTTTTGCTAAAAGAGCTTCGATATCCATATCCCTAGGATACCCATGAACCTTTGATATATGTTCTTCAAAATTTACTGATCCTTTGAAGTGTCCTTGGCACTCAGGGCATCTATATGACTTACCATTATAGTATTCATTATATTCCCCAAGATACTTCAATGCTTCTTTCTGTGTCTTGTTTGTGAATTTAAAGTACTTCACCTTACACCATGTGATCATATCGTGATATGTATTATATGAAGAACCTAGATATAACCAAAAACGAAATCTACCCTCACAATATACAGCATGTAAAACTTTCTTATCAGTTGTCTTATTGAACATCAAATCTCCTTAACCAAATTTCCAACGAAGTTCATATTCTCCATCTTGTAGTAATAACCGAAAGGATTGCATATAACTTGAGTACTACCAACTTCATATGACGTGCTATCATGCATGTGACCGTGAATCCAATACTTAATCTGATTGTTATCCAGCATGATATCTTCCAGATTGCTGTAATACGCACCATTCAGAGAAGCACCCTTGAATCTTTCAGGGACACTCATAGCAGTAGGGGCATGATGACTAACCATAACGGTTTTCATGTCGTTATGTTTCTCCAATTCACTTTTAATGAATGCTACGGATTCCTTGTGACGAATCACAGTATCAAATGGCAGCACCCTATTAGTAGCAATGATCTGACCGTAATCAGCCCTAATTTCAGGGGTTGATTTCTTAATGAGTTCAAAGTCTGACATGTTCCTAGATGCATACTGCATAGCAAATGGGTCTTGTCTAAAGAAGTCAGTCCACAAAGCCGATCCTATGAAGAGAACATCATCAACAACGAGGGATTTGTTATCAAGATAATGAACATTATCAGGAACCTTCTTATCGTCCCATATAGACGCTTCTATGCCCCAAACAGAGCTAGAGTACCAGCTGTGGTTTCCAGGCACTACAATGACCTTCCTGAATCGCTCAGACATGATTCTGAAGAAGGGTTTGTATGTAGATGTATAGTATCTGTAAGTTCCGATATCCCCTGCACAGACCAGAATGGTATCCTTATCTTCAGTATCGATTGGAAGTATCCTATTCAAGGTCTTCTCTATTTTGTTGAACTTGATGAATTCAGTATGCAGGTCTGAACATATTCTAATTTTCATTTGGTTCTCCATTATATGTAATGATTTTCCAGAATCTGTTTATCCTAAACCCGATAGGTTTAGTAAAATTTATTCCAAAACCAACCCCACATCCTCTTCCTAGGTAGTACCAAATTCCTTTCGGGAAAGCCTTACCTTCTATTTTTTCTACTAATCATTTATTGTCCTCTTTTAGAAAAGCATAAAGCTGATCTGCTAGTTTATCAGGACCAAATTCATAAAATGAATGAGCAGGACCATATCCAATTCTAGGTAATGTAGTTTTGAATGGATCATTCTTCCATATGAAGTGACTATAGAAATCCTGTTTATATACCCATTCCCATAAGATACCAAATCCTTCCCATGTTGAGAAATTTATATGCTTGTCTTTGAATTGACTACATCCACATATTTCACCAAAAGATACTTGATCCGAAGTTAGAGCGTCATGCCAACATTCGCCCATAAATTCAGTTAAAAATTTATCACGTTCAGTTTTCATTAAGGCTCCCTGGATACTTTTAATATAGCAATATCTAATTCATAAATCAGCTTATGTTTATAGCATGAGCATTTAAGCCAAGGTCTAGGGAAACAGTTTATATGCGGCATTTCCCTTATAACTTTACGTTTCATTTCTTGTAAATCTTTAATGGTTTGTTCTTTCATTTAAGTTCCTTCTGGAGTTCTTTTAACTCCTTGAGCCACATATCCTGTATAGTTATATCAGTAATCTCTTTTAATTGCAATTTCTTTTTTTCTATATCTTCTTTCAAGGTGGAAATAGTGTCCGTTGAGAAGCTATGGATTGGCATATTTACCAGATAATTGAATGAATCATCTACCTTAAAGAAAGGGAAACTGCTATTAGCTGAAATCTGATCAAGGATAAACTGTTTGGTTTGCCTGTATACCTTGATTTTATCTTCTAGGACAAGTTTAACAAAGAAAAATTTACTTCCAGCAATCATCAAGTCTTCTTTGATCTTCTTTATTAGATAAGCTTTCCTCTTCTCATAGTAAGTCAATCGAACTTTGATATAACCATCAAGAATTTCTGTATCAGACTTGAATTCAACTATTTCATTGTTCTCACCGATACAAGTAAAGTTCTCTGTAACACGTTTTATCAGCTTCAGGGTATTGATAATAAATTCATCATCTTTCTTGACAAACTCTCTACTTGCTTTTATCTCAAAGAGAAATTTATTTTCTTTTGGTTCAGATTTGTCGGTGAAGTCAGTTATAATCTTATCGTCTTCCAGTTTAGCTAGGATAGCACAGTATTTTTCAATGTCATACCCTATAGGAAGTTCAGTAACCAAGATAGTAGAAGTGTTCTGTCTTTCGAACTTGCCATAAATCTCATAGGAGAATCCATCAAGTTTCTTTATCTCACCCTTAAATCCATTGAAGTATGGCAATATGTCATTCTTGTTCTTTTTACCAGATATGACATTCTTGATATATTCGGTTATCTCATTAATGTTCCTAGGAAGAATCTTCTGTGCGAATCCAGTACCAATACCCTCTGATCCATTGACCAGCAGCATAGGGATGATAGGAACATAGAACTGAGGTTCAATCTTTGTTCCTTCAAATTCTTGTTCTATCAGAACATGTTCATCTACTGAACGGAATATGGTATCGTATATCTTTTCCTTGTTGATATAGATGTAACGTGAAGCACCAGCTTTCTGGATACAGACAGAACCAAAGTCACCTTTAGGTTCAAGGATGTTAATGTTGTTTGATCCTGGGTAATTCTGAGCCATACCAGATATAACACCTTCAAGGGAAACCTGACCATGAAGGTACTCTAGGGTATCCACGATCCTTGCCGCTAAAGAGGCAACCTTGGTCTTCTCCTTGAGGTTTTTGACCGCATGTATAACCTTTCTGGATGAAGGTTTTGCTCCATCTATGAAGTTACCTATTCCCCTGAATGCTGAGTAAGATGCAAAACTACTAAATTCATCATCAAAAAACTTTTTAATTTGCACTCTTACTCCTTATCTTTTCAATTTTACCATTGTAGCTACAGTCTTGACATTTAGGATCACCGCAATGGATACAATGAAATTCATGTATGCCCTGAATAGTACATTCAGGGCAAGGCATTAAAACAGTAGATTCAGGATCAAGTGTAATTTGATAATTAAACTCACCTGTATCTTTACATTTTTTACATGTCATATAGTGTTTATATTGAACTCTATCCCTCTCAGCTGTTCTTTACGATAATCAACAGTTGCTTTGGATAACCAGTTAGTGATCATCTTAGCAGTATGTTCATCATATTCATAAGTCTGAATAAAGTGTTCAATTCCTTTTAGTTTAATAAGCTGATTAAGATCAGAAGCTTCCCAGGAAGCCAACCCCTTATAGTAATTGTACTTAAGGCTAGGATTCTTTTTCTCGTTATACTCAGGAAGGGTAAAGAAGAAATCCTTAATTTTTCCTGCTCTATCGAATCCTGCAACAATCGGAGTCCTGATAAACTTGATTCTTCCAGCTTGGAGTAAAGAAGTTCCAAACTTGTGAAAGAATCCTAATAGTAATCCACGAATATCGATTCCATCAAGGTCTTGGTCAGACGCAATCAAAACAAAGTCGTATGATAGATCATTTTGTATATCCTTGTCAAGTCTTAATCCTAAGATAGTGACAATATTCTTGATTTCATCATTTGACTTGATTTTTTCTGTTGTCGCTTCCAAAACGTTTAATGGTTTACCTTTCAGTGGGAAATATGAGAACTCTTCTCTTCCTAGGACTGACATTAATCCGTTACAGGCTGAATCACCTTCAGTCAGAACTAGATATTTTCTATATCTGGTTGCAGGATAATACTTATCAACACGAACCTTCTTTTTCTGTTGCCCTAGTTTCTTCAGTTCTACATTCTCTTTGACCTGAAGTTTTAGTTTATATGACTCAACTATTGGGAGTATGATTTCATCGTTCTTTAGAATTGTATTGAGGAACTTTTCAGATAGAAGATCATCAATCAATGTCTTGAAGTTGTTAACAGATATCAATCTTTCTTTGGTTTGTGAATCGAATGCAGGGTTCTGCATCCTGATAGATAAAAGTAGAAAAATTTTACTTTTAATATCAATTGGTTTAACTTCTAGTTTATGTTTCTTTTTTAGAAATGCCCTTACATGTTCAATGATCTTGTTGGTAGCATAATCGACATGAGTACCACCCCTCATAGTGTTTGCACCATTGACAATGGAAAGCTGCTGAAAGTCAGTATCAGAATAGAAGATAGCTACTCTACCATTCTCTACCTCATTACACTCATAGATAGGATGTATTGACTCCACAAACTGCTTCAACTTGGGTACAGCTATCTTCTCCCCGTTGAATGAGAAAGTCACTTCAGGATAAGCAAATGCTAAATCCCTTACACGCTTCTCATACAAAGTTCCTAAATGTTCTTTAACAAGGTCACTTACCTTGAAGTAATCGTAGTTGGGTAAATACTGAACAGCGGTATAGTTCAGCTTAGATGGTTCAATAGTTGGTTTTCTCTTGATTGCCAAATGATTTTCATATGTCTGCTTATAGAATTGTTGACCATTGGCAGTTTCTACTGTAAACTTCTTAGAGAAAATTGGCACAAGACTACCACCAACCCCAAATTGACCAACTAACATTTCCTTGTTTGAGTCATCAAAGTTCGACCCTGCACGAAGGTGTGTGAAAATGATCTCAGGAGTCCACTTCTTTAAGGCTTTATCAAATTCAATTGGTAATCCTCTACCAGTATCCCTTATGGTTAATTCTCCTGAGAGTTTATCATAATTCACTTTTATTTTGGTGCTGTAATTAAATTGTGTCCTGATAGCTTCATCCAGGGAATTAGAAATTATTTCATCAAACAATTTAAGTAGTGCTGGAATTTGTGGAATATCTTTTAGAACAATCTTACCAGCTTCATATATGTATGTCGGATAAACTTCTTCATTGTTTGATCCTGCATACATCTGAGGTCTTAGTAGAACATGCTCGACATCTGTTAAAGATTTAATATCATTCTTTCTTAAAGCAATCGTTTCTTGGGTCATATCAATCCTGATTTACAATTTTTATTTTAGAAATACCCAACTTTCTCTTTTTGCATATATCACAAGTTCTATAATATTGAGTAGGTTGACCTGAAACAATATCAAAGGTATATACTTTCCATTTTCCATAATTGTGAAACCCTAGGGCACAAAATAAATTCATATCAGGTTTACCTTTTTTCGTATAGTTTCAACGCTATCCATACATAGATAATCAAATTTATGATATCACAAACTGCATTACTACCAGTGTACATCATATAATCTGCGGGATATATTTTAGACATAATAAATTTTTCTGACGTACAAGATGGACCCCAAAACAGCATCCACAGGATAAAACTCAAATTTCGCATCAATTCTCCTCCTTTAAATGAAAACTCCATCTAACCTTACATTAGATGGAGTCTCTTGTCAATTTTAATTTGAAATTTATTTACGATTATGAATTTACTACGTAATCGTCATCATCTGATGAATCATCATTTGATGTGTGATCTTCAGCCCTTGCACCTGTCCATCCTAGGGAATCCTTGATTTGTACATTAATTTCATCAAGATCAAAATCCCATTTTTTAGAATATTTCACACAAAGCATGTGCTCATTATCAGCCGCAATCTTTTTAATTTGATCGATGGTCACACCTTTGAGTTCTTTGGTTTCAGTTGCTTCCTGACGATTCTTGCCCCTACCTGCAGTAATGTAAGAGTAAAGCTTGATATCTCTTACACCTTCTTTGCCTGAATCGTCATCATCTGAAATTGAATTCTTAGCAGGGCGACCTCTTTTACCTTTTGATTTCACTTCTGCATTTGGATCGACTTCTTTCTTAGGTCTTCCTCTACCCTCATCAAGTTGATCTCTGTCCAGTTCTTCTAGAATTGCTACGAATTTTGTATTCATTTGATATTATTCTCCTTTTATTTTATTTTGATTTAAACTTGACAAAACCCCAAAAGTGGGTGTATAATGAAAAACGCCCCTCTGGAGCAGGGTAAGATATATCTTGAATGCAATTAACTTCCTTACTGGGTTCAACTGAGAACAATCCTAGAACATCTATCATTTTATGTCAATATCTTTTATTCATCTTCCAATTTATTTCATAATTTATTATATTTCAATATGTTATGAATTAAACTTGACAAAATCCTAAAAGTGGGTGTATAATGAAAACGCCCCTCTGGAGCAGGGTAAGATTTATGTTCCAGATACCTCTGGAGTATTTATAGTCCCTGGGATATTAGGCCAAACAACATCTGGAAAGGTTTTCTGAGTTGTAATATCTCTAAGTGATTGTCTATATGATTTCCATGCATTTTTTAAATCATCTGATAATACAACATCAGATAACATAGTCCAATCACATGAACTTAAAAGATTATTTCTGATAACCCTAGTATTTTCAGATTTTTTTTCTATACTTGGTTGAATATACTCTGATAATATAGGATTACCATCTATATCAGGTATTATTCTTTTTCCATAACATTGACCGTCTATTAAATTTTTATATAATTCATCAGTTATTTCAATTGAATCTGATGGTATATTTTTACCATGAATTTTGCTTGTATAAAATCCATTTAATGAAGCACTATAATAATACATATATAATTCCTTATGAATATAATATATCAGTAGTTCCAATAGCATACCAATGATATGTATGTGGATACACTATTGATATACTTTCAGTAGCCATGATATTAAATCCAGAAGTTGTTATACTTTGAACTGCATATGTTGATAATTGAAATTGAGTATAACATTCATCTGATACAAATACACTAGGAACTGCTGCTGATGGAAAAGACACTGGAAAAGTAACAGATATTATAGTGGAAGATACAATATCTGAAACATATACTTTACCCCATTGTAATATTAATCCATTGGGGAATGTATAATAACCTCCAACTGGAATAGGTCCACCAGATGCTCCATAATACGCAGAATTAACACAATTACCATTATGATAGATAGAGTGACCATTTACATACACACCACCTCTATTATTTGAATCAGTGGTTTTAAAATTTATAGTATCCGCATCAGAATAGCTACTTGGATCACTTCCTACTGATATTGTTAATTCTGATCTTCCTGTTATACCACCTGGATTGAGTAATTGTATTGTTGCGTAATCTATTGGTTCTCCAAATGCATTATTTGGGAATGATATACCACCACTAGGCCCTGAAGATACTAAAAGTTTACCATAACCATCTCTAAGAGGTATTGTATTAGGTAACGCAGTAGTTGAAAATGAACTTACAATATTGTATATGTCTGTAGTTAAAGCAGATACAGATGCAGATAATGTGTTAGTATTCAAATTCAACGTAGTAATTGCATTTGATAAATTTGTATTATCTAAAAGTAAAGTTGAATTAACTGAAGATATGTTTGATTGTAAATTTGTAATTGATGCTGATAATGCATTACTTTCAATCACAAATGTATTATTTAATGCTGAAATTGATTGAGATAATAGTGCATTATCACTATCAATTTTATTACTCAATGCTGAAATTGCAGCTGTGTTTATATTACCTTGAGCAAAAATATCATCTACTGAAACACTATAAGCTTGTACAATACTTATAACACCATTTTCTATTATAAGATTATAATTTATGTTATTGTCATAATCTCTAACAGAATAAGAAGCTTTATCATAACCATTATATACAATTTGTGTTATGTTTAAAGCACCACTAACAATAGACAATTTATAACAAAGACCATTGGATAAATCTTTCATTTGTTTATAAGTAGCAGATGTAGAAGGATTTTCTAAACAACTTGAGTCTGTTTGCTCTATAGTCAATGATCCATTATTGACTATCATAATAAATTTATTACCTGTAGGAATACCAGCACTAGTAACTTCACTAAAAACTGTATCAACTGGTACAAATGAATCTTGCCTCATGTATAAAGTAGGTGTTGAGCCTGATACATGCATAGAGTAAATACACCCATTTTCAAAATCTTGAATGATTGGGCTTACTACTGATATATTTTGTATTTCTTCTAATTGAAGATTCCCTCCAACTACTCTTACATAATAAGTAGCAGAACCGCTATCATTCTGTATTTTTATCCCTAATGGGTCTGCTGGTTCTTGGGTAGTTGTATAGTCTAACTCTTGTAAAAAAAAGTTATTGTTTAACGCATTAAAGCTATACTTTCTATTGGTATAGATATCCTTTAAATATCCAGTATTTATTAAAGGAACACCAGATACAGCAACACCTGTTGCATCAAAAATTGGATTTATATATAATGCCCCAGGAATAATACCTGTTTGAATTGCCAATTCTTTTGAATCTGGTAGACTTCCTAGTTCTATAAGACTGTCATACACCAAAATATTTTGAAATGTTCCAGATACAGTATTTGATGTTAGATTCTGTATTGTTACTGTGATATCACTTGATACAGCAGATGTTGCTGTAGTTTTAAATGTAATGATATGTTTTTGAACAATACCAGATACTGAACTGTTTATCATTGTTGATGCAGAGTTTAGTTCAGTTGTAACAGATAGATTATAAATCTGATAGTTACTTAAAGAAGATACACTAACTTTCAATGCCCCTGAAACAGAAGATGATCCATAAAGTATAAGACTATAACTTAAATTACTCTTAAGATTGGTAGATATATTTTGAGATATACTACCACTAGGAGCAAAAGTTATTGGGATATATTTATTTGTTGAATTATATTTCCCTGTAAGACTAAGAACCTGATATGTATTCCAATGAAGGAGATTCCCATTACCATCTATGTTATTAAACAAATTATTTTGAACTACATTTGTAAAATCAAGGCTTGCAAAGTCTGATAGAAATGAGTTAAGATTTGTTTTGATATTATAGATTGAAGAAGAATCTGCATTCTGATATCTATTGTTTTGGTTAGGTGCAGTCATTATTTGATCCTATTAAAGAATAATCTGGAATTGTTCATCTACACTAGCCCACTTACGATATATTGGAAGTTTATTGGACAAGTAAAGAATTAAACCATTGTCGTATTTCCAATTATTTATATTAAAATTTGCACCATATAAATTGGAGTCTCCAGAGTATATAGGACTACTACAAATAGCTCCTGTAGAATCCTTTGGTTGCCATGATATGAATAACTGTCTATATACATTCTGAGTTGGACTAGACCCACCTATCCTAGGAACAGTCTTTGTAATTAGAACATTAGTAAATCCATTCATTAATGCAGTCTCTTTGTCAGTAGTTGATGCTAATGTGATACTTGCATTTACATTTGATGGTTCTGAATTAAGAGTAGTATACAATAATAAATCTTCATCAATAACAATATTAGTTGTTAAAGTTATAAATGATGCTGATGGTGTGTAGTCAACAGACTGAACAAAATATGTAGTTCCAGGGAACGTAGTACTTTGTGGTTCAAATGGAATAAAAATCTGATCTCCTACTACAAATGTATGAAAATCTTCCATAAGTATTGTATTAGTTAATGATCCACTTGCTGATATAGTTTGTCTTATAATACCGCTATGAGAAATATTTTCACCAACAAGTTGTAATGGAACAATAGTAAACCCATTTGCTATTGCCGCACTAACTTCTGTAGAATTATTTAATTCTTTTACATATGTCACTTCAGATGTTTGAATTTGTGAAAGACCATTCACATCAAACAATGAAGAATGAACACAAGGATTTTTAACATATGAAATATCTATTCCTGGAGGATTACTATCCGCAACAGGAATTACAGAAGTATATGGTAAAGCTTCTTGCCATATAGCTAATGAATTTATCTGATTACTACCTATAACAAATTTAAGATACTGTTGTTTATCAATAAATGGAAAATTTAAGGTTAAATATGATTGTGATCCTTCATATGAAGAAACTTCAGTATATAACTCATTTGTTCCTATTGTTGGATCAGTAAAACGCATATCATCAATTAGTATACTTCCAGATGATAAAGTTGATACTAATCTAAAAGTAGAATTTAAAAGTGTATTTTTCTTAATAGAAGATGGGTCATTCATATTAAGTAATCCATCAATATCAGTATCAATAATTGTAGAAGGATTTCTAAGTCCAGTTACAAATGATTCACCTAACATATTTGTAGTTTTTTGAAGATTTTGTGCCAAAAGTGTGTAACTTCCACCTGATACAGGGGCATAATATAGACTACAATTTTCTGAATAAAATGGAACATTAGATAATGATTTTGAATTTATCATTACTCTTACAGTACTATTCCAGTTTTGTATATAATAGTTGTATGAAGTACTTATAGGCATAAGACTATAATAGTTATTGACTAATCCTTGTATTACAGCCCAAGTCTTGTTTATATATGATAAAGTTAAAGTTCCTATATTTGTAATAGCAGTAGGAGTTGTAAATCCAGTATCAGATACATTATATCTGACAATATATACAGATTGCTTATCAACACCCGCACTATTTAATATAACTGAATTGTTATCATAGAATTTGCTTGCTGTCGTACCTGCCCCTGATGTTGCAATTACATTCAAGTAATTTGAATTTGTATGTTGTATCTGTATTAGAGAACTAATTCCCCATTGATTTTTTGGACTACCTTTAGAGAACCCTAGGTAACATTCGGCTCTTTCCAACATAGTGAATAACATATTTGGATATGTATCTATTGATGACCCACTAAGAAAATTAAAATTTGACATGTATATACCTTTTGTTTTTATTTTTATTTATCACACACAAATTGCCCTACTATTTAAAGTGTATGAGCCATTTTTATAAAATATAGTTAATCCTATGGTTCCATTAGAATAATCACCAGATGGTATTGAAAATGATACATTATTAAGATATGTAGTCAAAGTTTCGACTAGATTTCCACTTATATATAATGACCATACATATTTTGTAACTACTCCAGGCTTAGTAAAAGTTACAGTTGTGTTATTAAAATTTCCATTTGATGCTGTTATTGGAATTGATGAAAGTATAAAATTTGCAGTTGTGTCAAATTCTGAAATAAATGCAGCTGATGATCCTGAAGTAGTAAAGGTATAATCAAAATCAGTCACTGAAGCTGAACTTGTGTTAGTTGATTCGTATGTAAAATTTACAACTGACATGCCATTATATACATAATGTTGATAATCTTTCTTATTAGTACCACTTGTGATGTTTATATATTTATTTCCACTTATATTAGAAATTCCTGATAATATAGCACCTTTATACCTTATAAATGCAGATTGATCTATTTTACAAACATACTGTTCCCAATCATCTTTTACTAATTTCAATAAAATAACATCATTAAAATTCATAGGAGTTGTTAGTATGCTTAATGCTGATTGAACAACTTTATACAAAGTATTATCATTGTAAAATTCGTAAATATACTTATCAGCAACTCCTGTTAACCCAAAATCTAGAGTAACATTTCCATTTAGCCTATCAAATGTGAATTTTATCTTTGTTTTATCTTTTAACTCTTTATACATCCCTAGTACTACATGTTGATTTACATATGATTGCCCTGCAATAAAACCACCGAAATTTTGGTTGAATGTTGATTCGTCTCTAGTATTTTGTAATGTTGTACTTCTATCTGAAATATTTTCATAAGTTGATACATTATAGGGTTCTATGTTTCCAGAACTATGATATATAGATTTTAACTTTCTATAGTGTTGTAATGGAGTATCTGAATATTTTTGTGCATCAAGATATGATATATTTGCTAGATTCCAGTTTTCTCTTATTTGTCTTTTTAAGTCTATTAATTGATAGTAAACAGGACTAGTGTTTGATGTTATTTCATTGTATATAACATTCCATGATAAAGGATGTACAAAGGGTTTGATTTGAGAATCCCAAACAGTTTTTGGTACGGATGAGGAAACTCTATAGATGAAGTTATCAACAGGGTCTTCAACTATACTAATTATGTTTTGCCCTGTATATTTTGCATATAGTCCTAACATTATTTCAATGTATGAAAGATTACCCTTCAATGCACTCCATTTGACTATGTTATTCATAAAAACTAAATGAATTTTATCAACGTAATCAGGATCATACATATTCACATTAGAATTTATTATTTCATAAAAAGTTTTATACTCTGAGAAATATTGATCTACTAGTGAGTTCAAAATTATCTCATTATTGTATATAACAACTTTTTCTGATTGTTCTATATATTTTTGTTGGTTAAAATCATATATTGTAGGGTTGAATTTTACTACATAATCTTCTTGATTATTAAGTAGGTATTCTGTTGATAATGTATTTCCTATATTCTTTAATTGTGTGTATACATTATTAACAGATGCACTACCTTCTATAGATTCTGTATCACCAGATAAAAATTTGAAAATTTGTTTATTGACTATATTAGATGTATCTGCCCCTGATATTGAAAATGCGTTTAAAAAGTATAAAGTATTTTCTATCCTAGGTGTTGATATAGTTATAGTATTACCATCTACAACAACATCTGATGGATTTATAGGAATGTTTATATAATTTTGGTTTGAGTACATTACCAAATCAAAATTATTTTGTGATATGTATGAATTTACCGGAACATCGGATGTTATAATGATACCACTTGATGTTGATATAATTTCATTTATTGATAGAATCATTGTACCACCGTATTAAGATCAGAGTTAGCTGATACACTTGGAGATAAATTTAAGTTTACATTTACATAGTTTATAGTATCTGGTTCTGTGTTGTTATCCTCTAACATTTTTAGATAGTTTGTGAACATATCGGGTATGAATGTATAGTTTTCATCCTCTTCAAAAATTTTTGATTTGGTAAACATTGGTGATTTAACTTCCAATAAACTATCTATTTCAGTACTGATATTATCATCTATTAAAATTTGTAAAGTTGATATAGTCAATGGGTTATATGCTGTGTTAGATATTCCATTGAATGTTATTCGTAAAATCTTCCATTCAAGTAGATTGTAAATATATGATACTGTATTACTAAATGTGTTTAATTGAGTGAATGTATATGGTACAACACCAACCATAGGTTCAAATGTAGATAGATTTATATATTGATCACCTATCTTTTTATATAGATATTTATCATCATTTTTATAATCAAGTTCATACCAATTTATATAATCTATTGATATTTCTATTTTAACATCAGTTACTTCCCCTGTAAAATCAAGATCAATCTCTTTTAAATTTTTAACTTCTGATGATATAAACGTAAAGGTCAATGCAGACACAGGACTATCAAATAAGTTAAATGCTTGAATATCTTCAGTAGTTTTTATAGAGTAATTATTTGAAAGCATATTATTGCTTGCATTAGTATAATCACTTACTTTTATGATAGATGCACAAGATGTTATAAAATCTATTATCATTATTATTGTACCTGTGATGCATTAGGGTTCAAAATTATAAATGTGTTGAAGTTAGTTTCAAAATTTGTTTCAGGTTCATTTGTGATGTTACCTAATGGGTCTAACTTATTTTTTGGTAAGAATGTAATTTTACTAATTACATTATCGTCAAAAATATCTTTTATTGTTTTGGTTGTAGATATGTTATTATAGTCATATGATCCAATTAAGTTACTTTCAAATGTCAATTTTCCAACATCATATAGACTTACTTCTGTATTAGGAGTTCCTGTATATCTAAATGATCCAATGGTAACCCCATGAAATATATCATTAAAATACATCCTGTAATATCTAGTACTGTAATCATATTCATAGTGAAATACAGAATTTAAATTCAATGTGTTATTGATGAAATCCATACCAGTTATGTCATTGTCAATATTGATATATTGAAAAGAATATTCATTTACTTTGGTATAGTGAGTTCCATTATATATGATAACATCCCCTTGGGAGAATGAATCGTTCCTTGGTGAAATCATATAGCTATTGGAAAATGAGCCATTGGCTGTAACGGTATACATATCCCCTATAGACGCTTCAATTGGTAAATATGATGCATTGGTAGGGGTTAGTCCTGAACTAGGGCTAGAAACGATATATGGAGTCCATGAGTCGTTTCCTGACCCTGAACCGGTATATACAATTTGAGTTCCTGTGTTATACACCAATGCATTAGAATCTGATGATTTGAAATTTCCTGAAATTGAAATTGTGAAAGTATCACCAAAATTAATATTGATTGGTAATGCAGAAATCATAGTTCCATCAATGTTGAAATAATCAGGTTGACTTTCTTGCCAGATATTCCACATCCCATTCCCTACATATATTAGAACATCTCCATCATAAGAAACATCATCAATAGAGGGCCAATTTATTCTATTTGTTGAAGAACCAAAATTTCCTATATTATATACTAGATAAGAGGTTCCTATTGATAGAGTACTATAATTGAAGCTTTCAAGTGATCCCCCTGACAAAGGATTTGCATTTATAGTAGGTAATGTGTTTATTGATCCTGAAGGTGAAGTATTTCCAACAAGAAACCATTGGTTTGTTATTGGGTTATAACATATCAAATCACCGTCTATTAGATTTGTTGATGAATTTGTTCTACCTCCAAATGTAGTAGTTTCTCCATAATTTAAGTTTACAACTTTTTTAATTTCATAAGGTGTAACTGAGTTAACTATTGGAGTTGATGCATCAAAAGTAGTTGATTTATGTGATAGTACAGTCCAATTATAACCAGAATTTGGATTGGTATTAAACATAATTTGTTGCCCACCTGATACGTATGGAGTTCTATTAATAGAATTTATTGAATCATAGAATGTTCCACTCATCCCAGGAGCTATCAAATAAATTGAATTTTGGGCTATTTTGTTTAGAATATCATTATCGGTTACTGCAGAAACAGTTCCTTTGAGATTTGCTTTCATCCAAGGTGATCCTGATGCTGCTCCATTGTAGATAATAACATCATCTACATATAGATAATTAAAATTTTTATCTGACCCTGTGATTGGAAAATTTAGTATTGCTTTATAAAAATCTCCTGTATTTGTGCTTGTTATAATAGATTCTTTATCCACTAATCCTTTATATCCATTTTCTCTATTTGAAGCTCTGTTTATCTGCCCGAAAACTTTAACACTAGTACCATCATTTACTGATAGAGTATAAGAATCATATGAATATGCTCCTGATACAGAGTATGTTGGTGTTACTACCAATTGGTATGTTGTACCATTAAAAATAAATGATTTATTATTAGTGATGATATTTTTAGTCAAATCAGTTTCAAACCTATAAAGATCAAAGAAATAGTTAGTACCATCAATTTTTATATCACAAGTTTCTGTTTTACCATTAACAACAACATCTTCATTATAGATATATTTTATGTTGTTACCTGATGATAGTTGACCATATATTGTTCTACTAGGAATTGGTAATACATTAGGAGCAACAATGTCTAATATTGAAGCTTGTTCTATATTGGTTTTAACAAAGTTAGTATATTCAGTAACATCTCCATAAGCATCTTTTGTTTTGATTATTACTGGTAACAATATAAAGTTATTGTTAGTATCAGGGTAATATATACTATCTTTTGATATTGCAAATGCATATTGGGATGTATAGTTAGAAGATAGAATTCCAGATATTCCTGACATTATGCTGTTTATTTTTGCTTCTCTGAAAGTAGGAGCAAAATCTATCATTGAACTTGCGTATGCTGTTAATGCAATATCAACATTTGATTTTATTGTTTGAAGTTCTATCTGGCTTGCATTTGATTTTATCTCAATAGTTGGTGAGATTTCAATATAAATGTAAGAAGGTTTGATGAAACTTAAATATGTAGATAGAATTCTATATCTATTGAGAGTGTTTAAAATATCAATCTCATCTGTTGTATTGATGTATATAGAATTGGAGTTAAAGAAATCCGCATTCATATTTTGTAGAATTGGTATTGCTGTTAGGAAAATATTTCCTAGTTTTGTTTTATCATTAGGGTAAAGTTTATCTCCACCAATTGAATTTGCTTTTAGTACATACGGGTATGATGATAAAATTGTATTAAAGTCATTTTGGGTTACTGCCCTTCCAACTGTTGCAAATGTTTTAGGGGCACGTTCTTTAATAATATCAATAGTTTCTATTGGAGTTCCACCATAAGACACACTTACATTATTTGACAATGTAGCGAAATTACTCACATTATAAGATGGGAATCCAATTGAAAATTGAAGATTATTATAAATGGCAGATACTAATTTTGAACCATTTGCAATATCAGCATTTGTTTCTAAGTATTGAACATCTACAATTTCATCATTGCCTGGGATATTAGTGATTGTTCCATCACCGAATACAACTTTAACATATCCAATATTATAAATATCTTCTTCAACAAAATAAGAATTCATATTTAGCATATTGAATGATGCTTTTACTTCATCCCAGGAAGTACCATCAGTTTCATTATTCTTTCTTACTGAAAGTTGAAAATGATTTTCTTCGATCTTACTGGAAGGAATTGTGAATGATTGAAAAATATTTCCATTCCCTAGATAAGTATAAGTCTTTAGAACTCCTTCATAAAGGACTATAGTTGATGATAAATTATGTGAATCTATTGATTGAAGAATAATATCATTATAATTTACATATGAATATCCAGTATCAGAAATGAAAGTTGTATATGCTGGTATTTTTATTGTATGATTTGTTAGATCATTTGTAGCATCTGTATATACAATAGTTCCTGTAATTTTAGATGCTATAGATCGTTGTGGTCTATAACCCATTGTTTTGGTGATTGATAATGCATTTTCTCTTATTGTAGTTGTATCTAGGAACAAATTGTTTGTAGTGTTTGATACTTGATACGCCATTAACATTGTCACATATGCCATTGTATCAATAATTAATCCAATGTTAGATGCAGTAAAGTCAAACTGTCCTGAGAAATTTGAATTAGTTTGTAAATATTTAACAATTTGCCCTCTAACATCTTCAAATTTTACTGGATTTAATGCGAAATTCATATTGTTGTTCCTTATCTTAATTTGTTTAAATCCAAAACTAGGGTCTGTGGATTGTTAGAAGTTTTCATATTGAAAACTAATATAAGCTGAATAGATTCTGAGTCGGGAGATTCAGATATATTTATATTCAACTTATCTACTCTATCTTCAAATTTTCTAATTGAATTTGTAATTTCTGTTGTAATAGAAACAATTGAAACAGGATCAAGAAGTGAAAAACAAAACTCTGATAATCTACATCCAAACGTAGGGAACATCACTCTTTCCCCTGGTTCAGTCATTATGATATTTTTAACAGCTTCAAGAACGGCTTGTTCATTAAGTAATTGAGATATATCTCGTTTACCAACAAAGTCTTTGCCTATCTTGGATATGTCGTTATAATATATAATTGGTGATGTTATTGCCATTCACTATATCCTCTTATGATATTTTATATTATTTATAGTATTAAAAATAACATAAAAAACGGATATGATCATAAGACCATATCCGTCAAGTTACTTCAGTGAATTAGTTTGTTATACTAGATTTTTGAAGAAATCTACTTCTTCTGATGTGGTAGAAGGTTCAGCACTTTTAGATGAATTAGAGCTACCAAAATCAAATGGAATATCATCTTCTACTGGTAACATATTTGTTGAGATATCATCTAGTGGTTCATCATCTACTAGAGTATTGCGATGTTCTTCCTCAACTGGTTTAGTGGCTGCAGTTAATCCGAGCAGAACACCAAGTTTAGTTACTACTTCTTCATTTTTTGGGAATTTATCTTCTGCCATAAATTCAGAAAGATCATAAACTTTTCCCATGATCGCTTCAATTAAAGCTTCTTTACCCACAGGGCCTTGTTTTCCAAAAGATGATTTATCATAGTTTGGGTAATCACCTTGTTTAACTTGGATTAAGGTGAAGTTTGCACCTTCATAAAGGTCACAAGGAACATATTCATCATATTCCCCAAGTGCTTTGATTTCGTCAGATGGGAACATTTTGTCCTTGATCTTATCATAAATCTTCTGCCCGTACTCATAAAGGAATACTTTACCTTCATCTTCTGGTTTAGCAGGATTCTTGATTACAAGGATGTTAGATTTGAAAACTAGCTTGCGTTTACGCTTGCTTGCGATTGCTTTGTCAGAGTCAAAAGCGGAATTCCAATACTCTTGATTCTTTTTACAGATTGGACATTCTTTGTCATAACCGAATGTATTTAGACAGTTGTTAATCCAGTACTTCTTAACACCATTAACCATATAGTCGAAGTTATGAGTATAGTATTTTGCAAATGGAGTTCCTGAAGGATCAGGTAGGAAACGGATTACTGCGGTTGCATTGCCTTTGTCATCTACAGTTGGTTTCCAGAGTCTTTCGTCTTTCTGGTAACCCTTTTTTGCGTCTGCGGTTTTGATATCTTCTTTTACTTTGTCCCAGCTGAATTGAAATTTACCTGCCATAATAGTACTTCTCCTTTTAATTACACCGTTTAGGTGTTTTATATACCGCTCCTTTTGGGAGGGTTGATTTGTTCTACACTAGTATTTATCTAGAAAAATACTAGTATTCTTAAAATAAGTCTTCTAGATTATTTTGTTTATAGTGTGGTGAATCTTTTGCAAAATGCTTTTTGTCCTTAAATTCTTGAGCAATTTTTGCATAAAGGATAGGATTGATAATGTCTAGGAGGTCTTCAATATCGGGGATTTCATGCTTTTGCTGAAACTCAAGTATTGCGTCTATGTATGATCCTCTTAAAACTTTTAATTCTTCAATCTGAAGTGATGCGTTATCTATCATGGTTCTTGTTGCAACGCAATACTTCTTAGTTCATCAGTTGCTAATGCTAGGGCTAAGAATCCTAATTCAGGATCAAGATTTACTGCTGTTATAATAGACTTCTTAATTCCATTTACTACCTTTACATCTGCTTCTGGCATATTAGCCAAAAGACCATTCAATTCAGTACTCATCTAATCTTCCTTTCAAATATCCCATTTATTGTTTCTAAAAACTTTTCATTTTCTTCTATTGGAATTTGTATTCCGCCAACTCTTTCATGTCCACCCGCTGTGTTTATTGTAATTCCTACTTTTTTCATTATAGCAAAAACTTCTTGTAAAGTCAAATTAAATTCAGAATCGTAAATCCTGATAGAATACCCAATATTTTCAGTAGACAATTCTTTCATAATCACATAAAAGTTCTTTCCTGGCACTGCCAACGTGATATGATTGATGTGTTTACATTTAGGATTCAATACATATAAAATTTTGTATTCTTCATTCTCTTGGGCATAATTTGCCATTGTATCTGCTTCATACTCTTTACGTTCCTTATGGATTGCAAGAATAGTGTTTCTGTCCTCGTTAGATAGCTTATAACCGTTCTTAAAGGTATTGAAGAACTTCTCATAGCGATATTCCCAAAACAGGTCATTTATGGCATATGCTTCGTTAAACCGTGGGTTGTCAGTCCTCCACATATCATAGAGATCACCAAGGTAACAAAACTCACGGCAATTCTCTTGCGCTTCAGTCCAACGCTTTCCAATATACTCGTTAGTTGCTAAACATGCTGACTTGGTTTCATCATGGATAAAGAAACATCTGAATCCTGGGGTTTCCTTGATATATGCTTTTACATCGAATTCGTAACTGTGATGATCAATCCAGATAATTGCATTGTAATTTGTATATGTTTTTATAATATTAATCTGTTCTTTGGTAAGATTAAGGTCAAGAATCCATAACACATCGAAGGTATCTCGTTTTATCTTTAGTAAAGTTTTATCAATACTATGATACCCTACTGCATAGTATTGAAATTTATTTTCTTTGTCTTCTACTATATTGTAGATATTCACCAATGATGCAATGCCATCATAATCCATATGAGTGATTACTAAGTGTTTTAATGGTGATAATTTATTTTTCATTATTTTCCTTATGATATAATGATCAATTTTTCTGCTGCTCTAGTAATTGACGTATACAACCATCGGTTATGCATTTCTTTATCAAATCCTAGTCTTTCTTCATACACAATCACGTTGTTATACTGCGATCCTTGGGACTTGTGACAAGTGATGCAATAACCAAAATCAAATTGATCTATCATCTTGTTGTATTTGTCAGATTTTGTTCCTTTGAAGATATTATAATCAACTATCAAGTCATCATAGTTATCACCTTCATCTGACATAAAATCCATTCTGAATTTTGATTCATCAAATGACATACAAGTTCCAGTCATTCCATTGACTAAGCCATTCTGACTATTGTTTTTTAAACAAATCAATTTATCATTTACTTGAGGATATTCTGAAATAAATCCATAATAGTCCCTCATTTGTTTGTTTATATTTTTTCTGGAAATATTTTTACCACATATGATCTGATCTGCAATTTTTAGAGCATCAATCCCTATCTTAGATGCTGTAGTTTTGAATACAGTTGATCCATATTTACCATATTCGATAAACTTTCCTTTTCTAGCTTGATTTGCTATCCAAATTATTGGATTATCTAAGGCTTGGCGGTGAATAGTTTCCAATCTAAAATTTGGGTTAAACATTAAATTTGTAACATCATCTCCAACTGGAGGAAGTTGCCCATGATCCCCAACATAAAGAATGGGGATACTATAAGATTCTAAATCACCTTGAATTACCTTCCCAATCATAGATGATTCATCACATATGATCAGTCTTACATCAGCCCCTAAATTTGATTTCCTTACAAATTTTACCTTTTTCATTTCATCTGTTCTAGGCTCATAAATTAGAGAATGTATCGTTGTTGCTAACATTCCCTTTGATTTCATTACAAGTGCTGCTTTGCCTGTAAAAGCACAATATCTGATTTGATAATCTTTTATTTCTAGATCATTTGTGATATGTTTTATGATAGTGGTTTTGCCTGTTCCAGCAAGCCCTGCTAATATGAAAGGTGTTTTTTTATGTGAACTTGTAAACCATTTTTTAATGAGATTTACAGCATGATGTTGTTCTGGTGTTAATGTAATGTCTGCCATTCTACTCCCTAGATCTGAAGAATGCTTCAGGATACTTTTTATAAATTTCACTTGTAATATGACTTGAGTATGCAAATTTTACTATATTTTTATATATATCAAAAATGATATCTTTTTCTTGTTGAGTCATATGTAATCACCTGTTTAATAATTTATCTAAAAATTTTTGTGGAAGTAAATTCATCCAACACACAGCACTCAATAAAAAAGTAAGTGGTGTGCTTGTTTTTAGTATACTTCCAACAGGCTCAGTCCAACCATATAAAAACAGTGAAGTGAACAATACCAATAAAAGTTGTCTATATATAAGTTTCATTCTGATTTCTCCAAAAGTGATTTTGTTATAACAAGAGTCCATTCACCTTTATTGTTTTTATCAAGATGGATGAACTCTTTTTGAACATCAACTGTTGCTAGTCTTACCTTGTTTTCTAGAATCTGATCTATTACTTCCCTTGGTGTTTTCATCTTTCTCCTAATCTAATATAAACTTTACCTTGAAATGGAGGATCAGTAAAACTCTTTTTTCTCACATCAATAATATTAGTATGATATTCTAGATCAAGAGTTTCCCATTCAGCATATACTTCATATCCTCTTACTCTGTTTACCAGAACTTCTATTTCTGCTCCTGGGTATTGCTTTAAGAATTCTATAAGTTGTTCTGAAGTTGTCATGACATTCTCCTTTCGATAGTAGATAATGAATTATACCATCGAAAGGAGGGTTATGTCAACTTTTAATCATATGAAAACAAATCTTCAAGTGTTTGAATTCTTTCAATATTCCAGTTGATTGCATTTAGAATTTTTTCTAATGGCGCAACGAAGGTCTTTTGAAATTGTAGGTTATAATCAATCTGAAATGTATCTAACATTTCATTTGGGAGTTTACCTATGAATCCGATAACATGTGATCTTACGTGATTAGGTTGCTTAATATAACAATGTCTTATTTTATCACCATCAACAATTGGTACATATTTGTTGTTCAACTTCATTCTTCTGAGGTATGCATTAAATGAGAATGCTGCACGAACACCAATAGGCAACCCCTTTGAGTCAATAGTATAATCACTAAAAGTAACCGACACAGGGGATGAAATTCTTTCTATTGGAAGAGTTTTGAATTCATTCCTAAAGTCATCAACAAAGTCAATTAGATTATCATTTGATTTTGTGGTGAATATGATATCAACTGCTTCCCTTAATTTTTCACGTATTAACTTTGGAGTAGAAGAACGAACTATTTCAATTCCCCTAATCTTCCTCTTAGGATGATCCAGTAAGAAAGTTCCTTCATCCCATACCTTGTTCATGATATACCGTTTCTTGGCAGTAAATATAGTAACATCAGCAATACATTCTGCTTCAACTCCAATGGTCAGTTCTCTCATATTCATGTTTACTTTCAACCCTTGGAAGAATTCATCGATTGCTGGCTGAATGCACTTTTCATGATACTGAAGAATAAAGTCAAGTTTACGTTTTGTGTCTACTTCTTTACCTTTGAAACATTTATCAATGACTGATTCTAGAGAAATGAAGTTGGAGTCTGTATCGGCATAGACTACAGGGATACCCAACTTGTGTTCTATAGTATTGATCATTCCTTTACAAGCTACTTGACCGTTTGATGTGATTGCTTCACCAATCCTAATATCAAAATATCTACTATAATTGTTAGCTAATGCACCATATCCAGAGTTAAGAAGAATCTTGATTGTATACTGGTACAAGTCAGCAATTTTAGATTCACGAACACGCCCTGCTTTATCATGTTCTTTTTTCTCTCTCTTATATGATTTACGCAGCTGGAACAGTTCTGTGAATATCGCAGGAATAATACCTTCTTTAGAAATGTCAAAGAAATGACCATTTGATGTGAAGGATACTTTATGCTTTCTTAGGATTGCTCCTATATCTTTTGTCTTTTCCAGATCAGCGCAAATATCAATTCCTGTGTACTTATGTTGTATGTCTAACAATTCTTGGGGAAGAGTATCTTGTGGAATTGCTGTTTCAGGAGATAGATTATAAGACCTGATCTGATTAGGGTATGAACTCACAATATCGATGACTTCAAGCCAGTAATGTAACCCTACTTTTGGTATACCAACAAATCCACCAACAAAGTCTTGTTTACTATGATTTGTATTTGGAGGGCAAAGCATTTTCCTTGATAAGAGATTGTTATAGATGAGACAGTCCCAAGGAGCTAGAGTACCAAATATTTTATCAGGTCTGCACTTTGCTTTATGCATGATAGACATTGCTACATTGATATAATCTAGTTTGTAATCAAGGTCTGCTACTAGTCCAGTATCTTTGATGTTGTATTGAATGAATAATTGTGGGTTCTTCAGATAGAGATCGTTCAGGTTATCATATTCTTCATGATAATCAATTTTGTCATCCCCAAGTTCAACCATTGCGATGTTGGATAGAGAGTATTCTTCTCTTGTTTCTTGGGTATATTTCTTATACAGTTCAATATAATCCCAAATGATATGCCCTTGGAGAGCATAATGTATCTGTTCGTTGCCGTACTTATCAATTTCTTTAATAGGTGTAATGACTTTATCTATTGAAAGACGTTTTACTTCTTCAGAACCAAAGAGATTTTGAAGACGATTTACTAGGTACGGAATATCGAAACCATTGATGTTCCACCCTGTGATAATCTGTGGGTCTTCTTTGTTCCAAAAATCAAGAAACTTGTATAGTAAGTCTTTTTCGTTCGTACATACTATGAAGTTTTCTTTGCTATTTTGAGGAACATAATCTATATAAGCAAACGTTGTGAATGTTCCAGTACAAATCTCGTTTATGGTAATTGCATTGATAGGATGTTTTGCTTCAGTTGCTTTAGGGAAACCAGCACCTTCAGAAACAAAAACTTCTATATCTATGTTGAATATTTTCATTCCTGCTCTATCTAGATGTATATCTCCCCTATATTTGGTTGCTACAAACATATCAACTACGTCAATATCACCAAATATTTCCATTCCTTTGTTTTCTTTTTTCCATTTACGCATTTCCATAATTGAATCAAAGATTTTTACTTTTACTTTCTTCCCATGCATATCAGTCCAAGTAGTAACATCATTTTCTCCTACATGATACCCTAGGAACGGTTTGAAGTTTACTTTTTCTTTCTTAACAATACCACACTGACTATATATATGGGTTATTGTGTTTGGGCTACTTAGATAAGCATTTATCAGCATTTTGGGCATTCGTACTCCTTGGGTCTAACATCATTCTTACCCTAGTAAACTAGATAGACTTTTAAATTTTTAAAATAGGGGATATAAAGACCTTACCATATAGCAAGGTCTTTTGTCAAATGTAATTACATAAAGGTGTGATTTGGTTCTGGTTTGGATACTTCAAGAGGAATTGGTTTTTGATTGAATTTCTTCTCAGTCCATAGTTCTATAACTGGTTTCAGGATGAAAAGTAAAGCGGTAACAATCCCTACAACAAGTGCAGGGATTGTTAGAATAAGTTTAATGGAAATACTTTGTAATTTTTCATTCATTATTTCTAACCTTTAACGTGATAGAGTTGCGTTATTAGCTTGTTGCTTCACCGCAGCTGGAAGAATTTTCCATTTATTGCCAGTAGGATCAGATGGATCAGGAATTATATCGTCTCCTGGCTGAAGTTGTTTAGCTGCTTGAAATTTAGCTAGGGCAGCGGCTTTCTTTACTGCTAATTGTTGATCTTGAACTGTATCTTCTTGGAGTTTTTGTAAAGCTTTATTGAAGTCCATAAAAGTATATCCTTTGTGAGTTTATCTTTATTTATGAAAAAGGATAGGCGAATTGTATCTCACCTATCCTTTTATACAGTTCAATACTGAATTACTTGGTTACTGCTACTGGAGCAACAACTTTCTTTGCCTTTGCTGCTTTCTTAGCTTTCTTCACTGCTTTTGCTTTCACTTTCTTAGCTGAAGACATTTGAGCCTGGGCAACCTTTGGTGTTGCAGTTGCAAGGGTTGTAGTTGAAGTTGCTTTAGCGAATGCAGAGGTTGCGAAAAGTGATGATACGATTAGTACGATTGCTGATAGTTTCATTTGGGTGATACTCCTTTTTAGTTTGTTTCTATTGATAAAGCAGTATCTGTGCCAACTGCAAGTGGTTGATTTCATATTAGTTTATATATAAAATATACAAGTTTGCTTTATATAAAGCATTATCATAACTCTATATGAGTTATACGACTCCTATAAATAGTTTAAAATATAGGAGTCATATATGAATTATGAAAGAGTATAATGCGCTTATCGAAAAACGTAACAACCAAATTTTAATAAGATCAAAGAAAGTATGTACTGAAAATCATCATATTATTCCACGATGTATGGGTGGGAATGATTTATCTGATAATATGGTATTGTTAACAGCTAGAGAGCATTTCTTTGCTCATGTGTTGCTATGTAAAAGATACCCTAAACAATATGGTTTGCTTAAAACAGTGAATATGATGGCTAATATGAAAAGATACTCTGTTAGAGAGTATAATAGCAAAAAATATGCTTGGATAAAGGAATTAGTAAATAAAAGTAAATATAACACACCAGAAACAATATCGCTATTCAAAGCTGATGTGATTGATGTTATGAACTCTCATGGGGTATACTTAATTACTGATGTACAAACAAAACCAGAATTAATAAAACCAAAAATAAATGTAACTTTTATTGATGATGTTATAGATGTTATGAAAAATCACGGTATAATATTTGGAGTATGATCTCCTGGGTATTTAAGAATTAGTTGTTGTCTATTCTGGTCCCATATTTCATTCACAGGGCCCTCGGACTCATGGATGATAGGGATAGTCTCAGTTACATAGATAGACCGTCCAGAAGCCAAATTTCGAAGGCAAAATGATAGATCGTAGAAATGGAAGCTTTCGAAATCCTCGTCAAACTGTTCACATTCATCAGGGTCAAACGCAATGAACACTCCATCGATTGCCGCTACAGACTGAAGACGTTCACATTTCTTTATTGGAGTGGTAAAATCAGACTTCCAGTTTTTCTTACCATCAGTGTGCCAAACCTTTCCCCATAAATCTTTCTGGTTAAATTGCCCTGATTGATCAAGCCACCAAACGCCATGATTATAAAGATGATCAGTCCCTGCCACACCAATGATATTGGCATCAGATTCATTAAACAGGTTAAGTAAATTCTTTCCCCAACCTACATTTTTGAAATGGATATCATGGTGAATGAACAGAAATATATCATGTTCATCAAATGGGTATCCTTCCCAAAATTTATTGTATGTCTTAGTAAGGGACACTGATCCATTATTAGGGATAGGACATATTTCAAAGTCACATCCTATACTCTTTTTCACTTCTTTTTTAAAAAACTTTTGGAATCCAACGTCCCTATTGGTTGCATATGCTACTATGATTCTATTCTTCATGGGATTCCCCACAACAACATCTATTAAACCAATCATCATGAATTTCATTTTTGCCATATTTGATGGAAGACATGTACATAGATGCCTCATACATAATATCTTTGATTGATGGTCTAAATTCATCAGCATAATCATTATGATGTTTTTTAGTCACTTCATGTGAGGGCAACCAAGTCCATAAATCAAATGCAGCATCATTTTCATCTGCAAATTCTTTACCTAGATTGATGATATCATATCTGGTCATTTCCCTAAAAGTGCCTCGATATCACCAAGTTCTTTCTCAGTTCTAAGGTCTTCAGAGATTAATCCATCAAGTTTTTTGGAGATAGCATTAAACTCAGCTTGTTTTGTGTTCCATTTGATAATATCAACACGATGCTTCAGGTCTGCAATCCAATCTTCAATTGCATATCCACCGTAGTTGTATTCAGATTCCACATCAAGCAGTTTACAGGCATTCTCATACACAAGTTTGTTGCCAAGTACTAATGCAAGGGAGTTAACAGCAACCTTGATATCATTGATAGTCTGAATGTTGATGTGATCTCTATCATTGAACTTCAGAAGACCATTGGTTACTAGACTACCAGATGGTTTTGTTCCTAGTTCCTTTCTCTTTGTTTCTAGTACTTCCAACATTGCTTTTACTTTTTCATCATGTTTAGACATTTGTTTATTTCTCCTTAATATGTTGACATTATGTATAGAGTAGTATCGTTATTTTTGTTCTTGAATGTATATTTATCACCGATTAGTGAAGCTAGTTGTTCTTCTGATATAACAGTTTTTACCCCATCTGTTGTATATGAAGGTGTGATATAGGATAACTTATCACAGTCAATAGTATAGATATAATGATCCTTGTTATGTTCAAGGATAATGGTAGGGGCTTTCATATATGAATTGAAACTAACATTGAATCTATCATTACCAAGTCGAAATGATCTATTGAATTGTCTAGTATGGTTTAAATCAAGACTTTCTTTCACATTGAAAGTTTCTTTTACAACTTCAAACTCATTACCAACATTTGGGCATTTAGTTTTGAATGTATCATACTTTTCTGCATACAATGGGCTAACATCAGGGGATTCTATTCTACCAATTTTAGTGAATCCATCCTGAATCCAGTATTCATCTTTGTCGATGTATACGAATACATGTTTCTTTTTGGTGATCAAGAAGTAATTAATTTTGGTTTTCCTAGTAGATGTGTCATGACCATAGCCATAGTAGTTACCACTATATCTTGGTTGCCAATTCCCATAGATATCACTGTATTCATATGAACTATTATAAGTTGTCCAATCATGTCTACCAAGATACATAACACGATCATTATCTTTGTTGAGATAGATCATACCTTCTTTTATGTCATTCTTGGTGATCTTCTTGGTTTGAAGAGTGGTGAAAGCTGCTGAGTCTTTATACTCTTGGCATGTAGTAGGCAGAAGAACAAGTTCAGCACCATCCCAAGCATACACAAACTCACCTTCTAGACCTTTACCTTTTATCGAAGAGGTTTCCTGAAGGATAAATAGAAGATTAGGGACAGAGATTTCAAATTCAAATCCCCTTGGATCGAACACCCTTACATAGGTATTTCTTGGGTTCCAGCTGTAGTTATTTCCGCCAACTTTCTTGTTGAGGACAAACCCTGACATTGCTTCATTATCATAGGTTTCAGGATTGATCTTTTTGTCCCTCCACCCTTCCCAAGATTTCTCTTTTCTGAGAACACCTTTTGCGTCTGTGTAGATGATATAAGCAAGTTTCTTTGTGTAGGTATCACTTCTTTCATTGAACCCAACCGTGATAGTCTTGGGTACATTCATTTTATCTAGTGCCAATTTTAAATTTTCCTTTTAATTTGTGTAACTTCGATAAGATTATTTTTTATCAATATTTACTTTAGCCCATTTATACCCTTGTACAGTTATATTCTTGCACTTCTCACCGTTGTATTCAAACTGTTGATCTGGAAATGAAATACCAAATCCAACTATTTCACTTGTTTCATCTTCATATTTCATGATAAGAGTAGCAATATCGTTTATCAGTTTATTTTTCATAATTTTAACTTCTTCAGAGTTTTCATAAACTCTTTGGTTCTTCTAATGACAGTAGTGTATATAGGTTCTCTGTCTTCTGTAAGGTCACCTTCTTCATCTTTAGTATAATCACCATCATAATCTTGATTGTCCCACATCAGAATATTTAGAAATTCAACCCTGATATAAGGTTCTGCAATGATAACCGTAAATGGTAAATTTTCTTCATCATTAGTACAATCAAAATATATATCATTCAATTTTGTTACACAGTTTACAGCTTCCAACACTTGGTTATTAAAATACATTATTTAAGCATTCCTTTTACCCTTTCAAGGTGTTCTGGAGACATATGGTTTCCAGTTGTATTAACATGTATGAAAATTTTAATCTTCTGTTCTAATGTAGCATTTTTGATTTCAGCCCTAGGAAAGACAACATTTTCAAATAAATTCCTATCTTTCGGAGATAGTTCAGTATATAGAAATCCTTCATATTTGAACTTATCCTCAAAAAAGTCAGTTATTGCCTTAATCCTCTGTTTACCATCCAGAACTTCATATCCTGGAACACCATATCCCATTCCATACCCATTGTGACAGAGGATGTAAGTACCGATAGACCTGTTATTGAAAATGGAGTCTATGAGGGCAACATTGTCCTCTAGAGTCCAAACGAAGTCTCGTTGATAGGAGGGGTTCATATCGATACCAAAGCTGTAGTAACACCCTAGCATGGAGTCTAGAGACATTTGGGAATAATTGAGTCTGATATCCTGATTTTTTGATAGGTCAGACTTCATATGTCTTGATTCTAATGGAAGAACCGAAGTCCAATCAACAAACTGGAATGATTCTTGTTGCCCTATGGATTTGCCATATGAGAAGTACTCTCCCCAAAGTTTGATTTCATAAATCCTACCCTGTTCATATACACCAACAATAACAGCATTTGGATGTGTGCCATATGTGATTATATCCCCTACTTTGAAAGTCCTAGAAGCAGGAGGAGAAGGAATAAAATTCTCAAGAAGGAGTTTCTTTGCAGTATTCTCCTTTTCAAGAATCAGTTCTTCATCAGTTAGGATTTTTGGTTCTTTTACTTTTTTAGCCATTATTCCCTCGTTTTAATACTGTGAATTCGTTGTTGAATGAATCGATGTAATTACACTCAACATCACCAAAGAATTTATCTTTAGATGATGTTGATGGATTCATTACATTTAGTTGTGAGCCGTATCTACATGCTCCACAACCAAAGGTATAGTTCGCAGGGCAAAGTAATGGCACTATTTTGAAGTCTTTCACTGGCATTTTCATATCTAAAATTCCTTTTATTTGTCGGTATGTAAAACCATTGATTTACCAGTAGTAGGGCAACAGATTTTAATTTCATCAATACATTTTTCATAATCAATTCTGAGTGCATACAATTCAGAAGGTTCAATATAATGAGTTCCACCACAAGATTCACAATCTTCGATTAAGATATTCACATTCATATAAAACTCCTTTGTTAGTATTTCATTCCAATATTTAGACTTATATTTTTACCTATTTGCGCAGATTCAATAGTTATTACACTTGCTTGCCATATATTAACTAATGGAATTCCTATAAAACTTAATCCACTTTTGCGTAATCCATAACTTATTAATGTGTGGGTAATAGCAACAGTACCAAAGTATGTATTTATACGTCCTCTTGATGCATTTTTACCTATTATAGGATTTATTTCATTTGTAGTAAATGGGTTGCCTACAAATGATCTTTCACCTTTAGAATCAGTTACTATATGAGAAAAATCAATACATTTTTGATTTGCAATCCATAAAGTTTGACTTCTATCAATAGCTAATGCCCCTGTAGTTATTATCTGAAGGATAGTATCAGTTGTGTTCCATTCTGTTTTTGCTTCTTGCCCCCTGGCTGTGATAGGAGCAAGAAGCATTACCAATATAAAAAATATATATCTCATTTGGTAAACTTCGGACGGTTAACGATGGTCTGATTGGTAGTTCCACCTTTGTGATCTTTGTAGACTTCATGGGCTTTGACCATTGCAACCATTTTCACTTCTTCCCCTTGGACAAACTCTTCAGCAGAAGTGGTTTTCCAGATCACTACGTTGCCAGTTACATCAGTGAATTTGTAGATGTAGGTGACTCCGTAGAAACCTTCGAAGGTGAAAAAATTCACGAAGGTCAGATCGAAGGTGCAACGCTTGCCAACTTCACCAATGAACTCAGAAGGAGTCTGCGCTTTTTTCTGCTGTGCGAGGATAGTAGCCCTCTCCCTTCTGTAGTAGGGGATCATGGAAACTGCGTAACCAACAAACAAACCAGTGGTGTACTCAGCTTGGGCAATTTTCACCAGATTGAACATGTAGTCGTTGTTGGTGTTAGCTTCTTTGACGAAAGCAATGATCTTCCTAGCTTCGTCAAGTTCTGCTTCAGTGGGTTCATAGGGAGCAACGTTGTTATAACGATCACCGTTCAGGAGGTACATTGCCTCACCAGCAGTCGAGCAGACTTCATCTTCCATTGCCCTTTTCTTGGTGATGTAACCGATTTCGTTGACAGAGTGAATGGCACAACCAAGCACCAGTTCCAGTGCATAGACAGGGTTAACACGCCCACCAGTTTCCCTACCTTCAGAAAGGATATCACTAATCGTCTGAGTGAATGTAGCAGACCAGAGGATAGATTCAATCTTTTCGGTGCAAAGGAAATCTTTGAGGCAGCTGCGCCCAACTTCTACGAACAGGGTTTCATTCTTGGCAACTGGCATGATAAACTCCTTTGTGTTTTAATTTGCTCAACTCGTAAAACAACTATAACAAAGGATGTATTTCTAGTCAATTTAAAAATGAATTTATTTACCCTCTTTTCATCATCTGGACATATTTACAAATAAATTGATCTTGCGGGGTTGCAACTACAATGAGAGAGTTTAACATTTCCCATCCTTCTCCTTCATTTAAAGTTGCGTTGATTTCATCAGCAAGTTTAGCTGCCATGCTATTTTGAAGTATTTTTACTTCCATTAATTTCTCCTTAGTAATTAAAGTCGAATTGATCCCAATTTTTATATCCCTTTTTTACAGAATCAACAGGGACAAGGAATGAAATTACTGAATATCCTTTCATATAACTTGATGTATGAACTTTGCTTATGATGATATCCTGATCTTTTAAAGTAGGGTAATCTCTCTTAGCTTCGGCAACAAGTTCAGAGTAATTGGAAAATGTTTCCCCGTATCCTCCAAATATGAAAGCTCTAGAGAAACTATTATGATCCTCGTGATCATTCAGTTTCCAAGAAATTATACGCTTGTCCATTTAGAGATACCTCAGTTTTTCGTCTTCGGAGAGTTCTTTCAGTTCCTTCTCCAGAATGAAGGTTTCGTTCCTGCGGCGATTGTGACCGCAATGGTCACATGCATCACCAGTTTCCCTGAATTCTTTGGGCATTTCCTTCTCAGGTACGGTATCGATCATCAAGCCCATATCGGGATCGTGATGTTTGACTGCTACCAAACTCCAACCGTTCAGTTTAGGAGTCTCACCTTCGATGATGATCTTGGTGTAGTGGTAGGTTTCGTCTTGGAGCCGCCCTGCTTCAGCATTTTTCTTTAAAACTTCGATCTTGGTTTCATCAGTCACGGTGACCGTGATGCGAGGGCAAAGGAGTTTGTCTGCTTTCTTGTTCAGTTTCGTGATCTTGGCAACTACCAGTTCGATGTTGTCAGTGAGGACGAATTCTTCAGCTTTCATGGTTCAATCTCCTTTGTGGTTTGATTTATGATTCATCTTAACCTAAGACCATTTAACTGTCAATTTATTTTTTCATCTTCCTCGTGGGCCATTGGTTGAAGAGTTTCCCAAGTTTGGAAATGTTCACGATCATCTGAGTTTTCCACTTCTCTATGGAACCGTCTTCTTTGGTCACGGTGAGAATCGAAAAACTCCACACATGATTCCCAAACAGAGTTGCGTCAGTTACCTTACCAATCTTGATAACTAGTTTTGCAACGAATTCATCATACTGGATTGCTGCGTCTTCTTTGGCGATTTTGATAAACCTTGCAACTAAGTCATCAGAAATTCTAATAATTTCAGGATCATTATTTCTACGGCAACCGGAAACATGTTTCACGATTTGAAGGTACATTCTGCGCTTGCCTATTGCGATATGGTATTCGTTAACACTAATGTTGCTTTAGGGGCAGGGGCAACTACACCAAGATCAAAATTTGCAGCTGTAAGCTTGGTAGTCATGATGTTAACCATATTAATAGCTTCTTGTTCTGCTCTTTCGATTGCTGCTTCTTTCAAGGGCATTACTGCTAATTCGATTTTGTTATTGGAGGATTTGGAGATTTCGGCTACTGCTGCTTTGGCTACTGCGGTCTTGGAGATTTTAGGAGTGATGGTAGCTTCTTTTGCTTTGTTCCTGAAAGCAATCAGTTCGTTGATTTCAGCCACTTCCGCAGAGAATAGAACTTTGAGAGAATCGGCATGTTTGGTGCGAAACTGATGAAGACCGTAAGGCACAGAGTAGTACAGTTCATTGGCAACATCTTCTTTCATTTTACCTTCGTTCCTCAAATCAAGGATGGTGGTAGTGATGTTTTTGCGGAGATCATCATAGGAGCGGTTGATCATATCAAGGCAGTATTTCTGGTCAGCTTTGGTGCTGAAACCTGCGTTGAAGATATTCTGTGCTTTCTCTAAACGAGTCATATGATCTCCTTTGTCATTTGATTATGATTCATCTTAACCCAAGAATATTTTACTGTCAATATAAAAATCACATAAATAGAGATATGAAAATTCTAAACTTCAAACAATTTATAAATGAACATTACCTAAATCTGTTCACACCTGAAGAGAAAGCACCCTATGCTGATCAAGTTTGGGACTTGCTCCAGGCAACATATGCATATGCTGGAGGAATCAAAGGTTCTGGTTTCAAATCAAAAGAGGATATGATACAAAATATCCCATTCTGGAAGCTAACAACCAAAGATGGTAAAGTTACCACATGTAGAATGTATAAAGACAAAGAAGGACGTAAAGGTGTAGCTGCTGGTACTGATGGAACAAGAGACTCTGTGAAAGCATATAGAGAGATAACAAAAGAAGACCTTAAACGTGCATTTATAGAGCTATCAGGTAAAGCACTCAACTCACTTCAGAAACAGCTTGGTGATGACTTCTACAAATATGATATCCCTGTGAAAATAGCTCAACAAAAGCTTCCAGATGATGAGCTAATTCCAATTGATGACTATTTCTACCAACGTGACATTGGAGGGGAAATGGTAACAAAGGTTATGGTAGGGAATCCCAACGCAAAGAAGATTACTGTTCCACGTTAAGGAGTCCACACTCTGTAAGTGTTCAGGGTATTATCCATGTAAGGCAGCACATGTTTCATATTACTCATCCTATGCCCTCCTTTTGAGAACGTGAGAAAATGAAACCGGTTTATGTATCTTTTGATAGTTTTGTTGTTATCAACAACATCATCATCCATGTTTACAATAACCTGTCCAAGCACACAAGGGTCAATCTTTATTTCAGGAACTTCCCCTGTTCTGGAGTAGTAGTCCAATGAAGGATTCAGAAGGATCACCTTGTTGATCATCTGACCTTCAGTGATATTCGTCAGGTTTAAAGCCCAATACCCTCCCAACGAAATCCCAATAGCCACATACTCTTCTCCTTCAGGGAGATTCGCAGTGAATTCCTCAAAGTAATCACATATCTGACTATGTGTTCTCTCCTTGGGCTTGTAATCAGGAATGATCACATCATACTGATTAACGAAATAATCCCTGATTGCTTTAGCAGAGCTTGACGTTTCTGGTGCAGATTCCAACCCATGTAGAAATATGATTTTCATCTTGCTCTCCTAATTTTTACTATAAGTTCTTCTACACACAAATGACACAATCTGGTGAGTATACCATTCAGATTTATTTCAGTTACATCTTCATCATAATAACGTTTGTCACAAGAATTACATTTCTTATTTTTAATCAGTTTGACTTCCATAAAATCCTCCTTTGCTCATAGTGGAGATTCAACTATAACAAAGGAGGATTTAATTGTCAATTTATTTTATTACCAAATAATTACGAACACTTAGTAAAAGCGCATTCGGGATTTGAACATACAACACACCCACCTTCATATCTCAGATCAGCATTACAAGTAGGGCATTTCTCTTTGGAAGCTACGTTCTTACAGTACTTTCCAATGGCACGAATAATAGCCTTATTGAAGTCTACAATGGTCCCATCTGATTTTTGAAGGACTTCTTTAAGATATTCAATACCACCACCATGTCTTAATCCCCAGGACATAATACGTGTGATATACTCACGAAGACCGTTTAGATAAGCTTCCTGAATGTTTTCTACAAGAACCTCTCCCTCACTATGGAATTGGTAAACAGATTTTCCATCTTTCTTTGTCTTAACCAATTCCCCTTCTGTGATATCAGTTGAGAAATCCTTACCATCAATCTTACCAGCAAAAATCTCATAAGGATCACCATCAAGTAATCCAACAAAGATGATCCATTTTTCTGGCTTATCAGTCACCCTATTGAGAATACTAACTCTGTAAACGTGGGCTGGAAGTCTCTTAGGACGTTTAGGCGCATTGGTTTTGACAATTATTTCCTTATCATCCTTAACACTATGGTTAAGAATACCATCACGGCAACCATCACGGTAAACGGTTACACCAATAACTCCTAGGGCATGAGCTTTGAGATACACTTCAGAAATTTCTTCCCTAGTTGCATCAGCAGGAAGATTGATTGTCTTGGAAACAGAAAGACTTGTATTAACTGCAGCAACTGCAAGTGAATCAAGATGTTCCATTGGAGTTAGATCACCAGCTACAACAAATACTTTACGCATTTCTTCAGGAATCTCTTGTACATTCTGACAAGAACCTTTATCATTTGCAACTTGAGATAAAATATTTGTTTTTGTTTCAATATCATAATTCATAGTCAAATAGTTATCAAAAATTGGATCAGTGATATATACTACTTCATATTGTTTATCCATCTTTTCAATACTACGGGAGTATGTTAGTGCATAAACTGGTTCAATCCCCCCTGTAGTCATATCAGCAATATAAGCAATACTTCCATTGGGTGCAATTGAAGTGTAACATGAGTTAGCAGCACCATAACTATTAATATCACTTGCTAAGGTCTTCAACCATTCACAATATTCAATAGAATCAGGATCAGTTAGATCAGTATCATATGTAAAAAATCTTTCATTTGCTTTCATGAATAGATCATAGTTAAATGCAGGATATCTAGAGCGATTTTCAGCTGCGATATTCACGGATTCTCTCATACTTTGCATTGTAAGAGTATGAAATAGTTTGGCTTTTAACTTTAGTGCTTTTGGTGAGTTATATGGAATCTCAAGAAGATAAAGCATATGAGCATATCCCATTGCACCTAGTCCTATAGGGCGAACTTTCAATGTAACATCTTTAATCTTTTTAATTGGGAAATCATTTACGTCAATTACATTGTTAAGGAATCTAGTTGCCCTCTTTATTGCTTTGATATATTCATCCCAATCAAAATATACTTTACCATTATACTTACTGGTTTTGACAAACTTGGTTAAGTTCACACTACCTAGGTTACATGATGCATAAGGAATATTAGTAAACTCAGCGCAAGGGTTAGATAGAACATAGTTGTTTAGATTTGTGACAGTGCATTGTCTAGTAGCTATATCAACATTGAATATCCCAGGTTCTGCACATAACCAAGCATACTCAATAATTTCATCCCAAAGTTTTTTGACTGTTATAGATTTACCATTATCTTGAAGAGGAAATCCTTTACCATTCATATCATAAACAATATGTGGAGCATCAGGAGTATTTTTTAAAGTATCATAGAATTCATCAGTTACACGAATGGAAATGTTGAGTCTTTCCATTGCACCTTTGGTATTTTTAAGACGAATAACAGAAAGAATATCAGGATGATTAATATCAAACTGACCCATACCTGCACCCTTTCTAGCTCCTCCTTGTGATACTCCATCAAGTAGAACATTAAACATTCTCATGAATGGGATAGGCCCACTAGATTCTCTGTTAATTGATGCGATATTCTCTTTTGATGCCCTTAGTTTGGAAAAGACATACCCAACTCCACCAGCAGCTTTTGTTACTAGTGCTGCCTCTTTTAGGGAGTCCATGATCCCTTCCATAGAGTCTTCGATATCCATTGTGAAACAAGATGATAAGGTTCCTTGACGTTGCCCTTGGGTATTTCCGTTCATCAGAGTTGGTGTAGACGGAATGAAAGATTTGTTCTTGATATCTTCATATATTGGAGGGTAGATAGCGGATACTCTCTTTGCAATATCATCCCATGATGTTTCTGTTGGTAAAAAGTATCGCTCTTGCAACAATTTTAAAATTTGTTTATCCATAATTGTGGTGTATCCTTTTCTGCTTACTGCATAGACTTTTCGAAGATGAATTTGTGTTGTGCTGGAATGTTACCAAACACATATGCTGCGAGTTGTTGAATGAGGAAATGTGCTCTTTTGCCGCTTCTTAGATATAATAAATTACATAGTGATCTAGCATTTAGGGTCATCATTAGATCACATAGATAGTTTTCAGGGACTATTTGTTTTACTTCGTCTTTGGTGACAGTACCATCTACAATTTCTTGCCTAAGATATTCTAAGGATTGAATTGATATATTATCTAGTTTTGTGTTCCCTGAAAGGTAAAGGTATTTAGCAGCCCTTTCAACGTCATAAAAAACAGTATCAAATTTAGGATCATCTTCATCCCATTCATTAATAACAAATGGTGTTTCATATTTTAGTTCAGATAAAGTAAACCTAGTACTCTTAACTGAATAAGATGCTATCCTATGTCTTACAAGTTCTTGGAGAATAAATCTTGGAAGACCATTTATTTTAAAACTGTATGTCAGATGCTCTAAAGTTGACCCATGACCATCTTCAACTACTTTCATAATAAGTTCTTTATCTTTTATTCCTAAGATGAAGTCACCTTCAATTGTTTGACTATCTGATCTTCCCATAGAGTCATAACAAGTTCTAATAGCTTCTATCAGAACTGGCATTGGTGTGTAGTGTTTCAATTCAACATTCATTAATTATTTTCCTTTATAGTTTATAAATTCTTCAGCTAGATCATGATCAATACTTCTACTGATTCCTTTTTGAAATAGATTCAAAAATCTATCTGTAAGGTTATCACCCTTTTTCAACAGCATCAACATTTCGTATGATGCTTCTTTTCTACCAATTCTTCCTTTTGCGTTTTTGTAACCATATTCTTCACCTTTGAAGAATCCATATTGTTTCAGCCCTTCCCCCCATTTGATCAAGAATTCGTCTTTTGCTTTAAAATCCACGGTAGGTGTATTAGCCATTGGTGTATTATAACAAGGCTCAAAATTAGTTATAGAGAATTCATATCTAAGGTTCTTTGTATTCCTGACAAGTTCTTCATCAAGAAGATTGTAAGATGTTGTAGTGAATTCTTTCCTGATATCTGATAAAATCTTTAACCAACGAACCCATTCATCATAGTTATCCCCAGGCAAACCAAAAATCAAATACATATGAATGTATGTCATGTGATTTGAAAGAGTCCTGATTGTATCAATTAGTTTTTGTTCAGCCATTGGTTTAGCTATAGATTTTCTAGTAGCTTCATCAAAGGATTCAATCCCTAGTTTAATATTGTTCTGGAGATATTTAGTGTATGGTAAAAGTCTATGTGCATCTTTAACACAAGAATCACAGTTTAGGATTGTGATGTGATGGAAGATGCAATATTCTATTAGTTCAGGGAGTTTGGAGTATCCAGCGAAGTTTGCTGACAGGAAGTTGACACGTTTGATCCCAACTTTCATTAGTTGATGAAGTTGAGCTTTTACTAGTTCAAAATCTTTTTCTCTATACTGTTTGACGTTGAATGTATATTCACAAAATTTACATTTTGATTTACATCCCCTAGTCAATTCGATAACTGCTTTTCCATTTTTTATTATAGGCTCAGAAACGATAGAAGTCAAATTTAAATCAAGATCGAATTCCCCGAAGTAAACATGATCAACAATATCAGTTAAAGCCTTGCCATTACCGATTGCTGGGCCTCCAACTGTGATTATATGTTCTCCATTACGTTTGTCTTTGAGAGGTTCTATGCCGTTTCTTCGAAGGAATGGAACTATGTTTAGCATATGGGGAGGATAGATGATGTTGATGCCGATATTCTTTGGTACTATATCTAGCTTTTCATGCCATTGAACTACCTTTGCTCCAGTTTGCTTTGCAACTAGTTCTAGACCAAGATTTACTGACCCTGCGCTTTCGCTATCTTTTGGTAGGGTATCTACCAATACATCATATTCATTCATTCATTTTCCTTTAGTAAGAATCAGTCTTTCCACATATTGTACATGTATAATGATCTTTATGGGAGTCATGCCCTACGCAGTTCCAATCATGGTCACAAATATTCTGAAGTGCATTGATGGCACCTTGAACTTTGTTACTTTCGTTTAATAGTTCTGCTTTCTTTGTGTTAAGTGAAGTAATCAACTTTTTGATACTATCGTTGTTATCCATTACACTAGTTCCTTATTTAGTTCTTTCACAAATTTCATGAACTTCTTGATTTCTTTTTCATTTAGATTATATTCAAGTTCAACTACGGTTTCATTATCATCTTCATCATTTTCATATGTAGATATATAAATTTTCTCTGCTTTAGGGTAGATATGAATATCGTATATATAGTTAAAATATCTTTCTTCATATTTCCATATAATTTTATTGCTATCTAAAGTAAAGTTTTTAAGAGAGTTTAAGAAAGCTATATCATCAGGATATTTGTAGTCTAAACAAAAATCACTCGCTTTCTTATTGGAGTATACCCCCACATTTATATCCCATGTACCTTTGTAGGTTAGATATGAAAGCTCAATACCATTAGTTTCGTTGCCTAGTTTCAATTTACAATATTTTTCATTCATTTATATATCCTCAATAGTTATAGTTTCGTCCCAATAGGGAGGGTCTTTATAAAAGCAATCTGAGAAATACAAGAACTCTTTGGAAACATTCCTCATTTCGGCAAATTTCATTCTATTTGATTCTGATGTTTCAACCTTTATTAGTTTCATCAATCCCCTAATCTCAGGAGGAATATAGTACCAGTACACGCCAATAACAGCTGCATCAATATTACATCCAGACTGAACAAATTGCATCCAATCAATGTTTCTTGCAATCTCATAGATTATACTGTTATATATACCAGTTTGATCGGGATTTTTGATACAACCTCTTAGTTGTTCTTTGAGAACATTCTTCCTACTATTTGATAGATTTATCAATTCCCAAATGTAGTAATCCATATTCACCCTACCAATAGTATTTCTATCAAGGTAAGTTGATTTACCAGAACATGACTTCCCAAAATATACAGTTGTCAGTTGGTTAGTCAATCTCGCATATACTTCAGGGTTGACATAATCGTATATATACTCACCATTAGCAGCAAGTTCCCTGATAGCTGATGAAGAAATTCTACAAAGGTCTGAATGTGTAGGAATAAGGATTGTATCAATACCTGTGAGGTTACGGTTCCAGTATAGCAAATCCTCTTCTTGTTCTATAGATTTCCCTGGACGAATACCACGAACTAAAAGATCAAATCCAAGTTCCCTGATGACTTTTGCGGTTAGCCCTGTGTATGTGATTACATTTGGAGTTACTGGTACTAAAGAGTATTTGATCTTGTCTAAATTCTTGATAGGTTTATCTTTGTTCTGGCCCACACCAATCCATACATTTTTTTTGCTAAAACATTTACATGCTGTATCAAAAACATATTGATGTGCTAAATGAAAAGGATTGAAACTCCCTGCATAAAGAACTTTCATTAGTTATTTCCTTAAGTTAAATAAAAAGTTGCACCATAACATAGTTAGTGTTATGGTGCAACTTTTATGATATTTAATTATTAGTTAGTGAGTCCAGATTGCGTCAATAACTCCAAGTTTCAACGCAGTTTCGGTGTTCATATATGAGTCAGTTCTATGGTTGAAAATCAAGTCAAGTTGTTTTCTTTTAATCTTTGTTTTTTCTATAACGTAGTCTTCCACAATACCTTGGCACTGTTCCCAATGTCGGGCATATTCGATGATCTTACTGAATTCACCGTTGATTCCAGCTGCACCTTGATGATACATGAGGGTAGCTCTTTTCTGAGCAAATCTCATATGTCCAGCAAGTAAAATCAGGAATCCTGCGGAATATGCTTTACCTAGGGCAATTGTCCATACAGGAGTAGTAGAAGCTTCAATTGTAGAAACTAGACTGAAACACTCATCAAGAATACCACCAGCAGAGTTGATATAGATTTTGATAGGAGCGGCAATATAAGAAGGATTTTCTGCTTTCATTGCGGCATCATATTCATTGAAAGCAAATATTTGCATAACTGCTTTTTCAATAAGGTCTTCATCTATTACACAGTTAAGGAGAATTTTCTTTTCGGGCAGAAAGGCAAGCCACATTCTTTCTTTGAATGTTTGTCCAAGAACTTCTCCTTGTTGATCTTCACATTCGTCACATGATTTAATAGGTCGCACTCCAAGTTTCATAGCATTCATCAAATCTCCCTCACATTTTCATCTTTAGCTGCCATTTCAGATACACAGTCATCCATTCGGGCAACTTCGTCTTTCGATTTGTCCATAGAGTTCTGTGTCATTTCATATCCTAACCCGCTGGCGTTATTTCCTCCATCCCTACCAAACCATCCTTCTCCTTTTAGTCTAAAATTCAATGGTGTAACAACTTGGTGCGCCACTTCACCACACTCACATTTGAGTTGTCCCTTTATATCATCATGCTCTTGCATTGTCAATTTTAATTCCCATGTTTTATTACATTTACTACATCCATATTCATACAAAGGCATTATTTTTTCCCCATTAACTGAAATTTAATTCTTGCTATACCAGCTTCTTTTATAAAAGTGTTATTTTCTATGAGTTTAGGGAGATCAGATTTTTTAAACCCATCACAAACTGCTTCATTGAAATCTTTATACTTGAAATTACTAGGGAATATGAAACATTCATGTCCTTCCTGTAAATATCGTAACGTTCTTTCCCTACCTACCCTATCGTTATCGGTTATCATTACTTTATGTTGAATCATATCTGATATAGCAGGGCTTAATGTAGTACCTAACATTGCAATTGCGTTTTCTACCATGAGAGAGTCGATAATAGATTCAAAGCAATATACAGGTTTATCAAAATTTACATTAAATATATTATAAATTTTCATTGCTTCATTTTTAGATATTGTATGAAACAATTTCTTTTCAGTATGTCTTCCTTGAAGACCATAAAGTGTTTCTTGATCTTCCAATAAAAATGGGAAAACTACCATTCCTGACATTATATGTGTTGGATGAATATTATAATAGAACTTATCAATATGTTCTGAAATATGTCTTTTCTTGCAAAAATCTACAGATGCTCTGTATTTGTTTGCTGGTTTGAAATATTTTTGATTTAGGTTGAATTTGTATTTCAGTTCTACACAAGTATTTATTTTGGATTTTTTTGGTTCTTTGATGATCAAAGTTCCGTTTTTAAGCCCTTCCATCTTATCATTCAATTCTTCTTTTACATACTCTTCATATATAAAAGGGAAAAATTCTTTCAAAAACATTCTGAGATTAGTATTATATCCACAATGCTGACAAAACACCGTGATATACTCTTTATTCTCTGTCAGAAAATACATTCTAGTTTTCCAAGGAGAACTACCTTCTCTACATTTAATACAACTACACATATACCCAGGCTGAACACGTTTCAATTTTGGTAACCCTAATCTGTGTATATATTGGAGTTCTTTATATTTCTGCATTATAACCCTAGGATTTATATTTCTTTGTTAGTTTATCTAATATAATGATTATATTTTATTACCAAAACTCAACAGGCAACCAGACATTATCTGGAATACTATGTTGTTTAAACATAGGAGCAATGTCTTCAACTGTATATCCTGCTAATCCACAACCGATTTTAGTCACATAAAATTTCAGTTCAGGGGTTCTCCTAGTGAAGGAGATAAAATCATTGACATAATTCTGGATGGTTGAAAGAGGTAGAACCTCTAGCTGCATACCTTTGGTAGGGATGGCGTAAGAACGTCCTTGTATGCCTATTCCTTGCCCCTTGATTGCCCCAAATCTTTGTTTGGCTAGAAGTGCTGCTCCTGCGCCGTGAATCCCTGCGGTGTTAGAACCGAATACGAAAACTTCATCTGGTTTCATATGATCTATTAATTCTGGTGTATTTCTCATTTCTTTATATCCTTATTTTAGTTTTACATCCAGGGCAAGTTATTCCTGGGTAATCATATGTTTCATTGTGATAATCAACATCGGAGAAATATTGAATATCACATTTTTGATATTCAATATGACCCTCACAATTTATACAATCAGTTGTATATGACATAGGTGCTGCTGGTTTAGGTGTAAAAATTATCATACACTATATGGGCAGAATTCGTCAGTGGATACAATATAAGCTGAACATGGTTTAGTTTTACTTTTGTTAAGGGTGATACATTTTTCCACAAGATCACAATAAAGGCAGCATTGGTTGCCACCTTTTCGAAGACAATCAGGGCGAATAATTGACGAACAAAAATAATTTCCATTTGTGAATGTTATTGTTTCATTGATTTTAGACATTTGGTATCCTTTGATTCTAATAGTGATTAATTGAAAAATTCTTCTAGAGTGTACCTAGAGAATTCCTCATTCTTTTTACTGTCTATGAAAAATTGATTGGTAGGTGTTTTGACTTCAGATTCGGCCAGCTTGAAAGAACCAACATCTTCGGAGATTTTAGCCATGCCATACTTCATAAACAGTTTCATTAGGTTACTTGGATTATAATTGAAACTTTGGGTTTCATATTCTTCCAATATGTTAGATTCAATATACGATGGAATCATAGAAAAGTCAATTAAATTCTTATTGAACTCATATTTTTCTCGCATAGTAGGATCAGTTGCTAATAAATTATCTAAATCTTTCAATATCTTAACAGCAGTTTTCTCACCTAATCTTGATCTAATTGCTGGAATATTATCAGATTTATCACCAATCATAAGGTGAATCTTCATAAAATAGTCGATATCCTGAGTAGGCTTAAAGGCATTCTTCAATGGATCAAAAATATAAACATTATCGTCTTGAAGTTGAATGAAGTCTTTGTCTGGAGAAAGAATAAAGATAGTTTCTTTATTTTTAAATTTTTTGGTTAATACTGCAATAACATCATCAGCTTCAGCCCCTGAAGCTTTAACAACATAAAAATCACTAGCTAATTTAAACGCAGTTCCTATGATATTGATTGTCTCTTGAATAGTATCCCAGGGAATAGTATCATCCTTTACTCTACGTCCCTTATACGTCTCATTCACTAGTTCAGGAAACTTAACTTTATTAGTTTCGTAATATTCCTTTCTCCATGTTTTAGAATCTAAACATATAACAAATTTATTCTGTTTGGATGCCCCTAGCATTTTAGAGAATCGCAGAATCTGCATGGTGATCAAGTGGGCAAAGAAATTAGGATTTTCAATGATCTGATCTTTGTTTGGATGCACAATACGATGTGCGAAATATGATAAATCGAATAAAATCATTTAGTTACCTTTAGGTGAAAGGCTAGGGATATTCTCCCTAGCCTTTGTAATAGATTAAGCTCCTGCTTGCTTTTGCGCTTCACGGTCTGCATCATCAAAGAATCCACCAGCACACTTTGCCTCTACAGAGCATGAACGATACATTGTCATTTTATCTGACATAGAAGAGTATACCCTAGAATTACCATTAGCATTTGCAGCAAAGGTCATACTATTGCAAGCTTGAAACCCATACTGCATACCAGCTTGGATAGCATCTTGATTAGCAGCAAGGAATACAAAGTCCCATGAGTAAGTTTCAGTTTGATGTTTGATCATTTCACTGATTCTTTCTTTGGTGTATTCTTTACTCATGTTTTCTTCACCATCAGTCAAGATAACAAAGATAACCTTCTCAGGACGATCTTCTTCCGCCATTGCAGCAAGACGTTGACCAGTTGCATCAATTGTTCTACCAATAGCATCAAGTAGAGCAGTCATTCCCCTTGGGGTAAAAGTTTTAGTTGAGAGTGGTTGAACGTCCTTTACGTTTACCGCATCATATACAATTTCATATAGACTATCGAATTTGGCTAAGGTAAAATTAGCTTCCCCATCTGCTTCTTGTTGTGATTTTAGGAATTCATTGAATCCACTAATGGTAGAACTTTCTATAAGTCTCATAGAAGTACTTTGATCCAAAATAAAATTGATATCTGTTAGATTTACTTTCATTCATTTCTCCTTTTTATACTCCTAGATACTCAAATATATCTAGGTAGCGTTGTTCTAAATTTTCATAATTCTCTTCATATGTGAAGTTTCTTTTAACATCAAAATAAGCATTTTCCGCCATTTGAAGTCTAAGAGATTCATTTTCAACGAGAGTATTGAGATACTCTTTCCAATCTGTTTTATCTTTTTGTACTAAAAACCCATTTACACCATGATTTACAGTATTTGCATAAGGATAAACAGAATGTCCGACAACTGCAGTTTTAGTTGCGCCATATTCAAGAAATTTCAAATTACTCTTACATGTATTGAACATATTGTTATCCGCAACCATGATACCAATATCCCAATTCTGCTCTCTGAAAGTTCTATGAAATTGTGTTGTTTCTATCCACGGTAATGCAGTTGCAAATGATCCAAATCCATTGGGCATATAACCCATACAATATATTTCAACTTTATCTTTTGGTAAAGACCTTAGTGCATTAGCAATATGATGATTAAAATCACCAGCATGAGTATAACTTCCAGCCCAGCCAATCTTAATTTTATCATTCTTAGGTTTATTTCCTTGAATGAATATTTCATCTTGAATAAGATGATTTGGTAAAATAAAAGTTTCTTTTTTGAAACGTTCTACCAATAATTCCCGTAAAGGAACTGTTGAAGTTGTTAAACAACTTGCTAAATTAAATACAGCATCAACCTTTTTTAATATTTTAGTAGGGTAATGCACATGTGCTAGATTGGATGCAGGGATATGCCAAAGGGTATCATCAAGATCAATGATCACATGTTTGCCTTGCTTCTGCATTTCAGGAATATATGTTAAGAAAAATTCATGTAATGGACGTTGTAACCAGACAATATCTGCTTCATATATTCTAGGATCACTACTAGGAAATCCTGAAGAGTATTCACACCATTCAAAACTATCTTTCAAGAATCGATAAGGGTATTCAGCCCTCATCAATCCACATCCTGTTGAATCTGAACTAGTGATCATTATTTTTTTATGACCATATTTTGCTGCTAATCTTGGTAGAATCATGCATTCTCCAACAGAAGTTTTGAATCATTATCATTCTGAATGATACAGTAACAACTCTGACATACATCCATATGACTCACCAAACCATTTCCTTCGTCAATAGTCACAGGGTAAAGAGTTTCACCCTCTGGTAGGAACTTACCGCATTTCTTGCATAGAGTTAAGATCATAGATTTCCTTTCTTAGCCAAAATCGAATTCATCAAATAGATTTGATTCTTCTTTTTCAACTTTTTTGTCTTTTATTTGTTTTAATTTATCCTTCAAATGAATCGGAATCTCTTGATCAGCTGCATCAAGATTTATTAATCTCATATGATTGTAATCAATTCCGATTGTGTAATATGATTCGTTGTTAGAACCGAATCTAGTTTTTGCCACTTTTAGTAGATATTTATTCTGTTCTTTCAATTCAGGTGTTTGTGCTATAGTACCAGACCAATCTGCTGTCTGAGATATACCATAACCTAATCCAACATCCTCGTTTCCAGCGTCAACACCCTTGGTTTTAGCCCCTCTATTGAACTGAGCCGCTGTTAGTATTACTATGCCGTATTCTTTGGCTATAGCCCTTATTTCCTCGGCTACACACATAACATATGTATGTGTCCCTGTTTGTGATGCTGGAAGTCGAAATGAAGCAAAAAGAGTTAAATGGTCAAGAATCAGAACATCTGGTAGATATCCTTTTTTAGTTTTGATTTCATTCAAAAGGTTTCTTAGATGTTTTGCATTTGCAGCACCAGCAGGGTATTCTTTAATAATCAGATTACCATGTGTCTTTTGAAAAGCCTCTGTTATTTTGTTTTTATATAATGTTTTATCAAGAGTGTTTGAAAGATTATTTATATCAATTGACAGCATATTACAGTCAACTCTTTTACCAATCTCTTCAAATCCCATTTCAGCTGAAACAAATAAAACGTTTTTGCCTGATCTAATTAAACTTGACGCAATGTGGCATAACCAAACAGTTTTACCTACGTTTGTATTAGCCAATAAAATGAATAGTGATTTTCTAACCAATCCACCACCCATTGCAGTATTCATCAATTCAATATCTAATGGAATTTTCATTTCATCTTCTAGATATGAATTCATCCTAGCTTTAACATCTTCAGGAGAAAAATAATCATGCCCTATCTTCACTTCAAACTCAATTGCTAAGGCAGATTTAATTACATCTTCAATTTCACCATTTGATTTTTTGGGGTCTTGGATTATATCGACAGCTGCTAATACTGATAGTTCTAATGCCCTTTGTTGAACATAACTTTCAGTTTCTTTTATCAGTAGTTTTTCATCAGTTACTCGCTCTACTTTTTTCAAACTATCAAGATAATTATATATATCATCAGAATCTGATTCTGAAATATTGTTATCCATTTCAACCAGAAGCTTCAAATCAGATATTTTAGGGATTTTGTTATACTTTAGATTGTATTCTTTAATTTTGGTGAAGAGTTTAGAGTGGTGTGTTTCTCCAAAATATCTTTCATCTAAGTGAGGAAATACAACAGTAAAAAAATCATTTGATGCTATCAGCGAAACAAAAATGTTATCTATTAACAACCTGAACCTTCCTCTTCATCTAATAACCCTAACCTAAATAATCTAATTCTTTCTAATCCTTCTTCTTTACTCTGAAGATTGGGCCAAAACATTCCATCAGGGATAGCATAACCAGTAAGCATTCCAACAGGAACTGGTACAACAAACCAATCATCTTTAGTACAATGTTTGATTGCTTCTTGTTCAGTTTCAAAAATACCTTCCATCATCCAACAACCAACTTGATCACCATCAATTGATTTACCGTCAAATGATTGCCCTACTGCGTACATCTTTTTTACATTAAGATCGTTCCACCATTCCATAATTAGTCCTCTTTGTCTGTTGAGTTCTCCTTGAGTACAAGGTCAATCCCTTGCTGCTGTAGGTTTAGCTTTTCTTCTGCATCATTTGCTACATCTTCAACACTAAGAGATTTGATCCTAGCTGAAGTAAGAATCTTGTCCATAGTCTTAACAGTCGCAGGAGAATGTTCATTCTGTGCTTCGATAATACCCTTGAGAGTTTCTTTAATTGTATCATTCTCTGAGATATTTTCTTTGGTTAATTTATCCAGAGAATTGAGAATTTTAGTTACTGCTTCAGCAGCAGACCTTGGTGCTTCTTCAAGGAAATAACGGTTGAACAGGTCTTGAAACTTCTGAAGTTTCTTTGGTTTCTTGATGTAATGAATGTTTGGTGCAGTTTCTGAAGTGAACGAGATATTTATCCCATAGGTGATGCGTAGGAATTCAGCAAACTTTTCAAAGTTCCCTGATAGTTTCATGGCGTTTATTTGGTTACCGAAAGAGTTATAGAATGCCATGATCTTTTCAGTATCATTGGTTGCATATAGTTTGGGGATTTTTTCCATTCCCTTTGTGGTAGATTCAAATCCAACCTTCAACATTTTTAGAAGTGAGGAAAGTTCTTTTTTTAAATCTTGATTATCTGCTTTAAGTTCTATTAGTTCCTCTAGGGACTTCATTAGTTTGTTCAATTCATTTCTCCTTTAGTTTAATTATTTCTATAGTTTATCCGTAATATAAAAGGTTCCATCCTATTTTAGATAAATACTAATAAAACTATAGAGGTAACTTATTATGTATCATATTGTATATCTAACTACAAACATTGTCAATTTAAAAATGTATATCGGTGTTCATTCTACTTATAATCTAAACGATGGTTATATTGGTTCTGGTAAACTATTATCATTAGCTGTTAAAAAATATGGTAAAGATAAGTTCACATACCAAATACTTCATTATTGTCTTGATGTTGATCATGCATATGAGTTGGAAACTCAAATTGTAGATCAATGGTTTGTTGATCGTAAAGATACATATAATATGTGTATTGGTGGTAGTGGAGGTAATAGAATAAATTTCAATGATCCTGAAACATATTCTATTTGGTTAGCCAAAAATAATGCTTATGTTAGAGTAAATTCTCCAGAAACTAGAAAACTTATATCACAAAGTAAAAAAGCATTATATAAAGACCCGACAAAAAATCCAAACTATGGTAAAAAAGCATCTGATGAAAAACGTAAGAGACAATCAGATGGAATAAAAGAATTTTATAAAAGTGATGAGAGTAGAAAACAAATGTCAATCAATTTAAGGAGAGCTCGGCAAAAAGATTACAAAATCATAACAGCAGATGATATAGTGATTCATTTTACAAATTTCTCTAACATACAAGAATGGTGTAAAGAAAATGGGTATGCTTGGCAAACCTTTAGTAAATCTTTAACATTGAACCGAAAGATAATGAGTGGAAAATGTAAAAATTGGCAACTAATTATTGGTTAGCTTTAGTATAATACCAAGCCAACACAACCCAAGTGATGTTAGCTATAACCATGAAGATTCCACCAAGGAAAGAAGACCATTGTTGTAAATTACTATAAAAGAAAATGTTAAAAAGACCCCAGGCAGAGAAGAATCCTTGGATAGGCCAATAAACACCTTTGATTTCTTTCTCTATTAAAAGCTTTTTGACATTAAACCAACAAAGCAATCCACCACACAACTCAAAACTACCGTTAATTAAATCTGGAATATTCATAAATCTCCGTAAATAAAAATCTCCTTCATGAAAGGATAATCTACCCTATCATGAAGGAGATCGGTTTGTCAAATTTTAATCAAAATTTTTATCTGGTACGAGGAACAACAATACTCAAGTCCTTGATTTTCTTATCAAGAGTTCGAATATTCTTTTCAAGAACTTCGATTTTTTCTTCTCTATTATCAAATGAATTTTGAAAATTGTGCATTCCTAACCCAAGGTCTTTGATATGATCAGCCTGTCTTGCTTTCCATTCTTCAATTTCATTCTGCCATGTTTCTAGCCCTAGTTTAAGTTCTGCCATACCAGCAATAAGAATATTGACCTCTTCAACTGTTTGCTCATTGATATAAGACTGCCTATTTTTGAATGGTAACCAGCAAATTCGGTATACTTGTGGTTTATACCACTTCTTTCTAACTTTTTCAACATAAGCTACTGTATGAAATTTACCATTTATGATTCTGATTTCACTTAGTTTAACATTATCTTGTTCAATTGAAATCAAAGATGCTTCATACTCTTGACGATATTCAACACCATGTTCTGTAAATACTGTAATACTACTCATTTTACTCTCCTATTCTACTTCACGATAATTTATGACACTATAAGGAGAAATTTCAATAACTTTACACTTCCAGTTACGTCCATTCGATTCAGTTCTATTCTTAATTTTAACTGTTTCTCCTAATGTTTTCCATACAATAGCATCATTGTTCAAATCATCATGAACAAGTTGCAATCCTGCAACTGGTATTCCATCAACAGTAATAAGTTTAACTCCAAAAAATTTTATATCAGATACAATTTCAAATCTTGTAAACATTTAATATCCCTTTATTTTAAGAATTGGTTATAACTACCATACAAAAATGACATATGAATAACCTGATCTAACCCAATGACAACGAAAAAATAGTGTACCTCTTTAGCTTCCCAAAGACGTTTGGTATATTTGGAGGTAACGAAGTCAACGCACCAATGCGCAATACCATTTAGAAGCGCAAATTTCCATCCAAATAGGAGCAATGGCAAAGTGTAGGTCACCACATGGATCGAAAGCCATTTGACGCTTGTGGACTTGTTTTGAGCCATTTGGGAGGATTGTAGTACGAAGTCAGCTATGAAATGTACCCATAGGATCAACAGAAACGTATCGACATTAAGGAACATAAATCTCTTCGCCCTCGTAGTCTTCAAACCTTGCTTTCATTTTGGCAAGTGCTTCGGCAGGGACAGAATGAACATTACCAAAATCAGCAATACAACGGATCACCCTTACATCGTAGTTGTACTGTGATGCGATTTCGATGTAGTTCTGAAGTTCCCACTTCTGAGTGAAGGTATTAGATACCGCAACATCTGATCCATTAATCATTGCAGTCCGTACCATATCAGCACACCAACGATGTGCTTTAGATACTCTTCCAGCGTCCCAATCATACACACCATCGTGCATGAAGAACATGTCAGCTTCCACATGGAACAGACCGAAAGACTTTGCTACGGTTGACTTACCAGACCCAGGCAACCCTCTTACTATAATCAGTTTAGACATTTTATTTCTCCCATTTGAGTTTAGGTGTCATTTCCATTCCCCAATAGTTATTATAGTTTTGAATATAGAATCGTTTAGCTTGGAACATACTTCTATCTTCTAGCTTAGTAAATTCAAAAGGTGATTCAACATTATCATTAACCTCTACAAGAAGTTTACTTTTGTGATCAAAAATTAAAACCTGCACAGGTATATTTGTCGTAGGATATTCTTTGTTAAAAGACCATACAATTGCAATAGTTCCTATAATAATTCCTATCAGCATAAGAATTGCACCTAAATCATCTTCATTATACTTTTTTATTAATACTATCCCACAAACAAATAATATTATTGTAAGCAAAAACGAAATAGTAATGGTATCCATTTAAAATCTCCTTTATAACCAAACTAATGTTTGGTCTATATCTATTCCCCAAGCATTCTTGTACTTCCTGATGAAAAATCTTTTTGCAGTCAGAGCAGACCTATCTTCAATTGATTTGAAAGTGAAATTCCTTGAAGGAGTCACTACAATTATCTCTGTTGGTGTTTCTATTACTTTATGATCAAGCAATTCATGGTCTATGTGTGAAGAATCATCAATAAATGATACCATTACCATGAACATAGTTCCAATGACGCACACCATAAATAGTTCAAAACAACTTGTATACCTTATTGAAGCAACAGTACTAGCAGCAAAAACAAAGATCAATAAAAATACAGTAAGAGGTTCCAATTTTGCTTCCTTTTGATTTAGATTTAACTTCAGCAGGAGTTGGACAGCTTCATGGGGATAGTCACATAACTTCCCTCCACCGTTCCTACTCTGACCCTACTGCTATCAGGAGTCTAAGGTTGACCTCTACCCTGTTTTTTGCGGTAGCTACTCCGCTTCGATCATGGGGTGTCATCCCCACTAGCTAGGTAGCAAGCCTAGCATGGCTTTTAATAATCTCTGTCAACTTCACCAATATGCCCACACAAAGGGCATTGAAATGTATCAGGAATACCTGTGTAATTTTGATATTTAGGTGCTGTGTATGGGTTAAAGTACTTTTTACATGATCCACAATAACATCTATGCGGATCACGTTCACTGGAATTAGGTCTGAAGTATATTTTACCGGACATAGAAAGTAGACCCTTCGGCTTTGATAGTGATTGTCGTATCGATATTGATGTGGCGATATGCTTTTTTCTGCATATCGAACACAGTCACTATGTTTTCAGGCATTGCTGGTTTGGGCCTTGAAGGATTCGGATTGAGGTATGCCTTCACACCCATACGGCAATCCATCAGTCTAGCTTGCCCATCCTTCTTGGTGAAGAGGACACTAAAAGTGTGACCTTTGGGTATGATAGAAAGTAGAGTATGGATATCTCCTGGGGTGATTACCTGTTCTCTTGACGATTTCTTTGCCTTTTTCATACAGAATCTCCTTTAGTTGAGATAACCCTTAGCCGAGTAATACACCAAACATCCAATTCCATACAGAAACGAAAATCTGGCACAGTAGATTGAAACTTTGCATGTTGGTCTAAAGTAGTAGGAAATAGCTGCATTAAACACAGCAACACCCAAATTAATAAAAACTAATATAAAACATAATTCTTTATACATAACATATCCTTTTATCATATAAGTTGGATGTTGTCAATTTAATAAACTATGAGGTAATTAGGACGGTTTCTTCCAACCTTTTCACAGGCATCTTAAACCATATCCTAATTACCTCATATAAAATTGTTGATTACGCTACTGCGAAGACCCGTTTCTCAGCAACGATCTTGGTGACCGTAGTGCAGTTGATCGTGCGGTAACCTTTGCTCTTGACATCGTAGACGGTTACCAGATGCGAAGGATTCGGTGCTTTGACCCTCGAAGGATTCGGGTTGAGGTATTTCACCACACCAGTGCGGCAATTCATCTTGCGAGTTTCGCCGTTTGCCTTAACGAAGGTTGCGGTGAACATGTGACCATTCGGAATGGTCTTGATGATGGAGGAAACGTCTGCGGAAGTGATGGTCTTGGTTGCTTTGCTCATGGTAAATCTCCTCTGTGGGTTAAGTTGTTTCGCCTCAGTTCGTAAATCAACTATAGCAAAAGATCATTTTTATGTCAATTTTTATTTTAAAACATTCGTAATTCATTTGGGTATGCCTCAAGCTCCCAATCACACCTATGAGGTTTTACATATATATACATACCATCTATCCTAGTAACCACACCTTTTACAGGGTGAACTCTATTCTTCAATTCTGTAATATATCGACTTTGAATTATTTTAACTGTATCTCCGACTTTCATTAATTCTCCTCGACTTCATAAAACTCAAAATCATATTGATCAATATATCCAGTTTCCCAATCTCTTGATTCATTAATTACACGAATAGAATATAAAGCCCCATGTTCTATCTCAGGCAAAAGTACACAATCGGATTGAAGCATTTCATTCATCTGATCATAATACCAACTACAATACTTACATCCAGGGCAAGACTTTCTCTTCAGGAACTTAACACCTTGTTTACGATGTACATTTATCCCTTGAGAATAGAAGTTATTATAGCCCCTGAAGTACAATCCTTTACAGTTATCTGGTTCTGGTTTCGGATCATCTAGAGTGAATTTAAGTATTAAGTCTTCCATCTATTCCCCTGTCAATGCATGATGTGTATGTTCTGCGGTCATAGTATATGAGTACTGTTTGCAGTTCATCATAAAATCACCAAACATATAGCACCAACCATTTTGTTTGATACCATCGACAGTAACACCAAAATAATCACATCCTTCACATCTGAACCGCATTATTTTTTCTAACTTATCCATGTAATATTCCTTTAGTATGATGCAAAATAGAAACCTGCGCTATTCACAGATTCTATCCTGATCTTCTCTTCTTTTGCCCCATGATGAAGTTTCTTTATCGCTATGATTTCGCCACTCTTAGGAAGATTACGTTTCCTACAAACCTTCACACATTCCAATGAGTGTGTTCCAATCTTTACATATATATTCATTATAGAATACTCCTTTAAAATGGAATGAGATCATCATCAGTGAGGGTTGCTATATACGCTTCATGCTTACGTTGTTCGAAAGCTTTGAGTGCTTTCCCGATAGGGGTGTTCATGAGAGATATAAGAACCTCTTCTTCTTTTTTGATATCCTCTTTGATACTTTGGATAGTGAGATATTGTCCTGGCCCTGCATCACCAAACATGGCGCATTCAGAGTGATATTGAGCTTCAAACTCAGAAAGACTTTCGTAACCTTGATTGATACTTTCACGAAGAACCGCAACTTTATGAGCGAAATTTAAGACTGACATATTCCCTCCTTGGGATGTTATTTTCTGGATAGAAACAATTCACCTTTCTGCGTTTCCCATACATATACGTCATGGAGGGTCTTCTCTCCCCCAAGTGGGCCAAGCAGAAGGACGTAACCTAACCAACCTTTTTCGTAACGAAAGAAATGATGAAGGACAATTATACCATCAGATTCCTGTTTGACAACTTTGGTTTGTGAATCAGGTCTTTCTTTGATATGGGAGTAAAAACGATCAGATTGCTTCTTAGAGTAAAGGTTGACTTCAGTATCATCAACCAGAGTCTTGATAGTACTTACCTCGGTTGCTTTCCTCATGAAAAATCCTCCTTTGATTTGAGCTACGAAACAACTCTATCAAAGGAGGATTTATTTGTCAATTTAAAAATTTAATTTATCTTACCCACCATTCTTCAACCATCGAAATCAAAAGTTCTTCGATTTCTTTGTACCTAGGCTTGCTAGGCAGATCAGAACTTTCAGCAAGGGTAGCTAATTCGCTTTCTAGCTGTTCAGAGTAAGAAACGATATCTTCCTTCGCCCATTTACCACTGCGTATATCTAAGAGCATCTGACGGTCTTTTAAAGGGTATTCTAGCTTCCCTGTCAACAACAGTTCTTTACCCTCCAACATCAGTCTGACAAGGTGCATACCGAATTTGGTATCGTAACCGTATTTGGTGTAAAGTTCTTCACGGTTACCAACCTTGCTTAAACGATCCCGCACTTTCATCCAAGTTTTGTAAATACTGTCTTTGATGGAAATACTTAGATCACCAATTGTTACATTATGATGGTCATACTTGAAACAACTTGGTGCAGTATCCCTGAATTCGGTAAGAAGACGTTTGTGCTTCCTGCCATTATGGAAATCTTCAACAAGAAGACCACCATCAACAATACCACATTGTTCGTGTAACCAATCATAAGCATCTTTAAGACCATCATAGTTATCAACTTTGATAATCATCTTATGTTTCTGGCTGAATGCATATCCAAGGTACTTGTCTTTTAATCCCTTATGAGGGAACAGCTGTGCATTCTTCAGTATTAGATCACCAAAGCTATTGGTAAACACAACTTGATTAGCAGGGGTGAACAACTGATCCAGAATGTTAGGGTTATTTTCCATAGCTAGGCGCATGAATTTACGAAGTTCATAGTATTTGGAGTCGATAGCATCCTTATCATTTCTACCGCTTTCTAATTTGGAAACAATTGATAGATCAACTTCTTCTACTTTATCTAGCCCTAAGTAGTATCTCTTTGGTGCAATAAAGATTCCGCTAAAATCCTGATCTGATTCAGGAGTGCTGGCCCCATATACTTGCGAACCCGTAGTAATCATTAGAATTCTATTTTGTTCTACTAGTTCTTTCATTGTTATACTCCGTTATAACATTACACATTTTATAAATTCTATATCAGATTTATAATTTATGATAGGATATTTATCATGGTGACCCTGTGACTATATGTTATTTACTCCCATCCTCAGTCCATCTTTTATCACATAAAGAACAATGAAAATCTGTCCAGTATGTGTTCTTTGAATCATGCATCATACCAAGTGCTTCCCCGATGACCCAATCTTCCCTAGGATCATCGGGGAATTGTTCACGATATCTGGCAATACGTTCTTTCACATGCTCACGTTGAATGCCTATCATCTGGAAAGCTCCTTGTACTTTTGAGCATACTGGTTCTCAACAAAAGTCACAACATGATCTCCACCTTTCTTCAGGATTTCCTTGGGAACTTCTATCACAGTTTCTTTGAAAGTCCTTTCCAGACGATCAAGGATCACTAGCTTTTCGGGAGTCAGTTCATGATCAGTGTTTGCAGCTAGTATGATATCAGCAGCATGTTTCCTGATCTTCTTGTAGAACCTTACCAGTTTCACAGGGGTCTTGATCTTCTCCAACAGATGAAAGTACATGTGTTGCCTTGCGAAAGTCACTATCAATTCTTCCTGTTTCTTGGTGAAACGGTGTTGCTTGACAAACTGTTTATTGATCAGGTAAGACATGACTTCATGCCCATAGTGGTGAGGAAGGATCGACTTCTTAGTAACACCTTTACCAGTATCGTGGAACAGTCCTGCGAGGGCAACATCGAAGCTGTAACCATGTTTTTTAGCGTAGTCGAATGCATCCATTGCGTGTTCAAATGCAGTCTTGCCATTATGGAACTGATTAGGTCCTGCGGTTACTTTGGTCATGACATACAGAGGTTTGAAATGAATCTGAAGTGCATCCATTTCTTTCAAGAGTTTGAAGAATCTGGAAGGTTTCTCACTTCTTTTGTAGTTTTTTTCCAGTTCAGCTATTACCCTCTCAGAAGGGATTGCTTTCAGCAGATGTTTGGCAGCTTTCATCTGGTTGAATGTATCAAATTCGATAACCATACCAAATTCATTTGCGAAACGAACACCCCTGAGAATCCTCAGAGAATCGTCTATAAAGGCATTCTTGTTGATGGTACGGATCAGCCCAAGCTTCAGGTCTTTCTGACCGTTGTGTGGGTCGACCAGTTCACCAGTAACAACATTACGTGCCATACTGTTGATGGTGAAGTCTCTGCGCCCAAGGTCTTCTTCAATCGTCACACCAGCAACGAAGTTGAAATCCTGATATGAATCACCAGTAGAAGTTTCCACCCTTGCAAGGGCTACTTCGTGTTTTTCTCCAGTGAAATCAGGAAGAAGGTAAACCGGAAAGTTGTTACCCACTTTCTCAACATCAGGAAAGATAGCTTCAAATTCGGCAACTGACGTTTCGGCAACAACGAAATCAAGGTCTTTTGCTTCAAGCCCAAGAAATTCGTTGCGAATGCTTCCCCCAACTGCGTAAGTTTTATGTGCGAGGCTTTTAAACATGAAATCTCCTTTGTGTTCAATTGATAAATCAACTGTACCACAAAGGAGATTTGTTTGTCAATTTATTTTGCTTTAATTATTACCTTTTTTCCAATTTCTGAAAGAGTAATTGGGTGAATAGTAAAAAAATATATAATTACTGAAATCAACCCTAGTAATCCAAATCCTAGAGTAATACCAAAATCAGACAGCAGCAAATCTTTCTTTTCAACTCTGGTTTGCCAATGGATGAAAGTATATGCTCCTACAACAAACCATCCTACAATCAGCAGCAATATCATGGTTGAATTCATTCTTTCCTCTTTTTGGCTTTGAATATTACCATACCTTCAAATTTATAGTAACAGGTATATCCAACAGCATATAAGAATGCAATAAAACCGCAGCAAGATACCGCAAACATTAAAGGCAATGTCTCAATGCCAATATCTCTACTACATGCCCTTGTTTCCATATACCAAAAAGTTACAGCACCAATAACAAACCATACTATTAGCGCAGCAATAACAACAAACGTCATACTAATCATTTAGCCCTCAATAACCTTCAGTAGTAAATTTCCGTTCAGTCTGAACTCCTTCTCCAGTTCAACATAATTGTGGATCAACCCATTCTTCTTCAAAGTGAATAGGATGCTGGAGAATGGTGACTTGAATTCCTTTATAACAGTAAGAGCAAATTCTTTCTGATCTTCGATTAGATGACACTTATGCCAAACACAGCTAAGATCATTGAAAAGATCGTTGATGACCATTTCCAGTTCATAAACTCTTTCCTTGATCCTGGGATAGATAGCAATTGCTTCGTCCTGTTCGTTAGCCAAGATCAACGGAACCAAATTCTTGTCAGACGAAATATTGCCATTGTTACCCAAACGAGAATAAGCAAGGTAAGTAGAAGATTTCACCTTCATTCTCAGATTGTTACGGTCACGAAGAACCAGACCTTCAGCAGTCCCATCAGTCTCTTCTAGGGTCTGGATATAAGCACGAACAGCTGCTTCATCTTTCAGGTTTATAAGCGCAGGACGTTCCAATCCCTTTGCATTTGCACACCAAGTGATCCCTCCATCCACAAATTCTTCATTATTAACATTAATGATAATAGTCAAAAGAAAAAGTTTGGGTTCAGGGTAAAGCCGCACTACCTGATTGAATTCAGTGCAAAGCTCAAACACATAAGAACATGCGGTATCAAAACATTCACCGTAAGGAAGTTCTGGAAGCAAGGAAAGTACTAGTTCATCCCAACGAGGAAGGTTCTCACCGATAGGCATATCAGCCCAAGAACCTCTAGTTTTTACAGTCCAAGCTTTAGCATAAGGATTCCAGAAGTAGGTGATGATAGAACCATCTTCCTTGGTTCTCATGGTCATTTTATCATCCCACACGAAGTCATTGGTGATCTCCAGAGCTTCGCCCATGTTGAAGAAACGAGGCATACACCCTGCTACGATTTCGAAGGTATTGGTATCCAGAACTAGTCCACGGCATTCACGCACAATCAGTTCCATCTTAGGAGATTCAATCTGATCATAATTAAGTATTGCCATAGGGTATTCAATATGACGATTAACCTTGATACCATACTCTGCAGTAAGCATTTCAAAGGTATGAGCAGCTTTTAAGTATTTCTGAACTTCTAACATGTAAATCCTCCTTGGGTATTAAATGAGGTTAAAAAGTTTTGCGGCAACTCCCCAGCATCCAACTCCTAGGACAAATGGTATAATTTTGAAAATTATACTTGACCCAAAATTTTTAGTTTCCATACAAAAAGCCAGGAACATCAGGTACGCACCAGTAAAGAAGGTGATGTAATTGGTGTATTCGGTAATCATTTTGAATCTCCTTTGAGTTTGGTTAATTTATCTTGGGCATACTTCAATGCTTGTTCAGCAGCTTGAATCTGATATTTAGCCCTTTGTTCTTGATGTACCAATTCTTTCTTCTGTTTATTGGTTTGAAGTCTAAGAAGTTCATCCCTAACATTCATAGAAGACCCTTCAACTGTAGATACAACAAACTCTACAATTTCATCAGTATCTTTGTATGTCTTTTCGATATACTTACCGTTACTGGAAACAAACTGTGTCAGGTGTGACATGATAGCTGCTCTAGTACTCCAAGTCTTTCCATTTTTATACCATCTAGGGGAAGTTGTCCCTGTGGAGTAAAGACCATCTTTATTTCTGATCTTGTAGCATTTCACTTCAGGCATTACACTACCTCAATATTGGATATTTTAAATTTTACAATCTTTGCATTTGGATACCTAAGTGACATTTCATACACATCTTTGGTTCCACCAAAAATGGTATTTTTAGTTCCTACTTTTTTAGGATATTTCTGAAATTGAAGTGATTTAAAAACAACTCCAGCATCTTCTATGTTTATAAAAGTTGTTATAGACCAGATATTACCAACCCTCTATAAATGGTACTATCCATATACCATTTGAGATTACCATCATTCCCTGTATAAGCAATTCCATATACGATCTGTGACGATTCATTCAGTTCTTCAAAAGATTTGATCGCCATTACAGAATCTCCTTCAGATCAAGATCATTGACAGGTCTACCGATATCTTCGATGTAACGTCCATCTGCCATGTAACGGCAAAAGTCAGAACCAGTGAAGGGGAAATTGGATTCAGGATGGGTAAGAGTAACAGTGATTTCATCGTTGAAACAATTGATGTATTTCTTACCTTCTTGAAGTAACATATGATCTCCTTCGTGATTTCGTTAGCTACAAAACGACTATAACCCAAAGATCATTTTACGTCAATTTATTTCTTATTTCTTTGATAAGTTCTTTGTGAGTTTTGGTTAATTTACGTTTCTTTTCCAAATGATCTAGGATCGACTTGGTATCATCAATGGTTTTCTGCGTAGGGTGATCAGAAACATTATGGAGTCTATCGGCAAGTTTGATAATCAGAGCATATGAGGAGATTCCAACCATCTTAGTCTTCAGATAGTCACATTTGCCCATTATTGTAATTGCATCGTTATCAGAGGTCAACTCAAGCACCAGAGACGCAACCAGAGGGCTAAATTCGGTTGCTAGTTCCACGAAATTAGTATCTGTATCCTCTAGTGTATCATGGAGTAAACATGCCGCTAGAATCTCATTTAGATGCTTTGACTTCTTGAAACTAGCGACAATATAACTTACTGCAAGAGGGTGACCTACATAAGGAGAGTTATCAAATTTCCTAAACTGCCCTTCGTGTTTTTCGGATGCAAACTGGATAGCTTTCAGGACTAAGTTTTTCATAATAACCCTCCATAGTAATCAGCCCACAAATCCGCATAGTACTCATATTCTTCTCTCTGACAGTATTCACAAGCAACCGCAACATTTCTCCAGTAATCATGATATGCGGTGTTTCTATGATATATTTCAGCATCTTTTCTACCGCAGATAGGACAAATGAAAACTTTTGTTTCTACTGTATGAACTATCTCAATCATTTATACAAAGAACCACATAAATGTAGATTTGATGATTGATAGTGTAATTTCATGGTAAACAAACCATTTACCAATAACAAACGGACAAAAAATATAATCCACAATAGACCAGAAAATACTATTATGAATATGGTAACCTACAATAGCAGTTAAAAGAGCAAACAACATATACAAATATCTAATCATCTTATCTCCCTCCCGATTCTTTCGGGTTCATTTTCATTGGTTTAAAAATCCAGATTCTCCACTTTTTCTTTCCAACAACCCAATCAGACATTCCATTGGGGATTTCTTTCCCTTCCCAACCGTTCTTCCTTGCATCAGTTCTAGATTTGAACATCCCAGGAATCAACATCACTACATCAACCATTGATGATTCAGCAGAGAGAATCACAGGTTTGTTTTGCCCTAACAACCAATGTGCAAGTTCTTCTTGATCAGAAATGAATTCATTTTCAACCAAGATGTCTATTTCAAATATACTACTCATATGAAAACTCCTTTGGGTTTGATTTGATTCAACCTTAACACAAAGGAGATTACAAGTCAATTTTTAAATGAAAAAAGTGTAGACGTATGCAAATACCCAACAGATGCCTAACATTGCATAAAATCAAACCGCAAAGGAAATCGTATGTTTTAAATCTTGATTTTCATCTTCTAATTTGTATTTAAGTAGGCCAGCTGCAATGGAAGTGAATAGAACTACACCAGTTGACAGAGGGTAATGGGTTGTTGGATAGACAAGCATCATCCAGATTGATTGAACGGTAGGGACAACAATTTTCAATGTACCTATCATAAAAAGTGGGATTAATAGAATTGTTACAAGTGTTTCTTCATTTTTAGTCATTTACTTTATCCTTAGCCTTTATTAAATTTTCACATGTTGGTGAATTGGGTGTTGTATTTCTATAATTCTGCATACAATAAGCTGTAAGTTGATACAGGCATTCATTTTGATTGCAAGGTGTAGTGAACAATGCCATGTAATTTCCTCTTGTGATATATACTAAATCTTTACTCCAGACCATGATTATTTTCCTTTTCCGAAAATATCATTAAAGATATCACCAAATGGCTTATCTTTATCATATGATGAATGCGGTCTTTTAATGCTATTCTTCTCACGCTTCATAGAAATAAATTCATAGTGACATTCATTACAAATAACACCAAATTCCTTTCTTAGATTGCTACCAGCAAGGATAACACCCATATATTTACCACAGCTACAATAAACATCCATTTTAGTTATTCCTTTAGCCTATATGATAATATATCATTTATTTTTCTTTGAGGGACTCCATATGTGCTTTGTAAATCTTAATCCAGTTCCTGATCTGACGAATCCTATTTTTCATAATATCAGGATCACAATTATGGTATATATTACTGTACATATTACGCATATCAGAAAACTCATGACAAGTCATTCCAAGAATCACAATCCAAGGGCAACCTAGAAGTTTACATGCAATATCATAATCTTCATCAGGATTAGCGTCAGGACATTCATTGATATAGTGATCTCTATTATGTGCAGCATTAATAGGATTACAAAGAAGACACTGCATACCTTTAGAGTCTTCATATGAAGATTTAGAAATACCAAGCTCAATTGCTTTCTGGTATCTTTTAATCAATTCTTCCATTGACTTGATAAAAATATCCCCATCTTTGAACAGTTTAGCATTCTTCACTCTTGATCTCCCTTGTTAAGTTTTTGTTTAGCTTCGACAATCGGAATCCACTTGTAGTATGTGCCAGTAGTATCAATTTTAGTGATTTCCATATATCCTTGGGACACATAGAACCCAAGAGGATGTTTAACGACTTCCAGATATTCCTCGTTATTACACTCTGGAAATCTACTCTTATCCAGTTTGGTGAAATACCGTTTTACAATGGAATTGTTAGTCATTTTTATCACCTTCATAAGGATGAAGCTTCCTTGCTTTGTTTTCGATCCTTCTCAATGCATACCTGATCTCTTGAAGATCGGTCTTGACAGAGAGAGGATTGATGTTATCCCATCCTGGGAAGTTAGTAGCTTCAGGATCAGCAATCCTGACTTCTTTGCAACCTGTAGCCTGAAGATACCGAATGATGTTTTCGGTCACAGAGGTAACGTTACCGAATTTCTCCTGCATCTTGATTAGTTTTGCCTCTGCCTTACGCATGACCTTAGTAGCAGATTCCAGATCGTGAAGGCTAAAAGCACCATGTTTGAATGCTCTCAGTTCCCCTGCGTAGGGAGTGGAGAACCTGCTACTGATCCTGAAAGAGGATTGCAGATCATAGTCAGTTCTGAAGGTTCCACCAGCAGCATTCCTGATTTCGGTTTCAATATTGTAGGTATCGTAGGTGAAACCGTCCTTGTAGTCAGAAGAGGAAACAACGGCATAGGTTTCGCAGTAAGGCAGTTCTTTCGACATGGGGAATCTCCTATGTTGTTTAGTGATCAACTATAGGTACACTTTACATCAAGACGATTTAACTGTCAATTAAAAAGAACTACAAAATTGAATGAGTTGATGCACAGTCCAAAACATGAATGATTCCGTACATTACACCAACCATGAGCAAGGCAAACAAGATAAATGATAACCAATTTTCAAGTGGTGTCTCTGGTCTACAGCTACTTGGTTTGAAAATTTGTATTGACATTTTATTTACCTGTTGTAAACATGAAGATTAACCCTGTAATAACTGCACCCGCAATATACCCTATTAAGAAATTGTTCACTTAGCCTCTTGCTCCCATATCAGGGTCATGAATCCAGTTCCCATCATCACCTTCAGGTTCGATTAGATCACAATATCTAGCAGGGATAGAATAAGTTCTTCCTTTTATATCTTCTAACAGAACCAGCCCAGCAGTAGTCAATCGTATGATTTCACATTCCTCTTCATCATCATATAGATTTTTCAACACAGAACCATTCCCCATAACTATGTGACTATTGACAGTAACTTTTCTGCCAATGTTAGGTAATACTCTATCTAGTTTCATATGTTATCCTTAGTAAGCCCTGTATTAACTAATCCACAAAATCCATTAATAGGTGAAGTATAATTAAATTCCCACATTATACAATCAGATGCAATACAATTACTATATTCATATATAGCATATCCCCATCCTGAATTTGTACCATATCTATAATGTGGGCATTTCTATGTTTTAGCTTCCTCTTCTGTTAGCATCATTTTATCCTTTCATTTGAACTATATAAGAAATTGTACTCTGTTCTTCTTCGTATACAATGTACTCATTATTTCTTAGATCGATTCCACCCTCAGCAAATAGGGAGTCATAATTTCCCCTTGCCCTCAATTTATTACGATCCAGAGAAGAACACCAGCTTTCATGACGCTTGATATGAAGTTGGTTTCCAAGGTGTACATCGAAAAGTGCCATGTAAGCCTCTGACGCATTGCCCCTTGCCCAATAAGACCCTCTAGCTGACGTATAACCCCACGATTTCTGAGCCTTGTCTGCGAAGTACGTTCCGTATCCAAACATTTTACCAGAGATCACGGCATTAGTAGGACGTAGAACCAACCCTGTCTGAAGGATCGGTAACCAGTTCTCATTTCTGGAACCATGCCAGAACAGTTCGCATTTCTTGTTAGCAGCTGCACCAAGGTACTTGTCGAACTTTGCTTGGGTCTTCTTGTTCCTGACTTTGAATGCCCTGATGTAGTTATCACGAAGATTAGCAAGCTTAGATTTTACAATCTGCTCATCTTTAACATCGATGCTGCAGATTTCCAATCCCATTGCATCAAGCAAGGTCAGTTTGTCATCCTTGTTTTCAGCAACCAGTTCAACTTGCTTGACCTGTTGACTCATTGCATCCAGCAAGTCCTGTTCTTCAGAAACGATCTTCTCTACGATTGAGTATTTGAAAGTTTCGGATTCACTGTAAAGATGATCTTGAACTTTCTTCATCTTCCTAGGAATTGTTGAAAAGATTTCAAGAAGAACTTGATTCAGTTCCCTATTGTTTTTAACACCAGAGAGTGCATTCAGAAGGGACTGAGCTTCCCTGATCTGTTTTTCAGTTACGGAATCAGCAGTTACAAGGTAGTTTTCCTTGACCTGACCTGTGGTGTAGGATTCTAACTTTCTGATCAGATCAGAAACGAATTTGTCAGAGATATCATGGAAGGATACCGTAGCAGATGAAACTGCTTCAGTGAACAGATGGGTTACATCCTTATATCCTTTTTTGGTCTTGGAGTTGAGAAGTTTTGTCCAGTTAGATGAAGGATATGATGCAGTCTGACATGTTGCACCGACCCTACCATACTCAACATGAATTGTCGAACCATCATCGTTCATGTTGTAGAATTTATTATGATTATCGTCAGAAACGAAGATGAGCTTTGCAGAACGAACGGTAGACATGTGCAATCTCCATAGAAGTATAATTTAAGATGATCCTACAGGATAATCATTTGTTTGTCAATTTATTATCAATCTTTTTTCGATCTTTCCCTGCGGAGTATACAGCATAGCAAGCCGAAGTTTTGAGATATCTATGAATTCCTTCTAATGGAGTTTCTAAATATCCCATAGTAAAAGCATAATCCAGTGATGTACCATGTCTGAGTACAACTTTCTCCACATCTTCATTAGACATATGAAAGAAAGAATTATATACCCTTTGCTGATCTATGTCTTTGAATTTACTTTTCAAGGGTACATCCACATGCACACTTATATTGCCTTTCGTTTTCAGGGTCATAGTTCCAGATATGGGTTTCCCCTGTCTTGAGGCAACGGTTGTTGATAGCAGAGTCTATGTCATCTTTTCTGTAATGCTTGGTAGGGATAGGTCTGGTTTTCATATTACTTGCCTCCAGAGGTAGAATTCACTGGTATCGATATTTGCTTTCGCCATCCAAACCCCTTGGGTAGCAGTTGCCCAAGGTGATCCACCATTACCAGCATTACCATCAGCCCTATCAAAAGCTTCAGTAACTGCCGTAATTGCTGCAGGGAGATCAACCGAATTGATGTTTCTTTCGGATACTAGCGTCACTAGAGTAACAGTAACAGCGTTCCTCATTTGCTCATAACTAGTACCAAACTTAACAGACGTTTTCATATAATCTCCTTTATTGTTTAGTTATTACCAGTTAGTAGGGCGATAGAAACCCCAGGTATATTGTGCAGCTTTTTCAAGCCGGTTGATTGCAAGGTTGTCATTTCCTTGGGCCTGAAATTTGATAGCATCAGCAACACATAGTTCTTTGCTACTGTTCATAACACATGAAGAAATTTTTAGGATTTCTATTTTTTCAACAATCGACATACTGAAATCTCCTTTGTGATTGATTATGTTTAACCTTAACATGAGTCCATTTTCAAGTCAATTTTTATTTTGACTAAAAATACAAAAAGGACTTTACATATTTGTAAAGTCCTTTTGTTTAGGTTATATACCTTATATTATTGTACTTTTAGCGATTTGATAAATTCAATCAATTTATTAACAACTATTTTTCTTTCATCCCAGGGGATTCCAGCCCCTCCTTCCAAGTCCAAAACCTTTTTAAGAGTTTCTATCACTTCTAATGCTCTACGTTGTTTAGATGCCTTTCTAGCTATAGCCTGATCTTTTTTAGCAGCAGCTAGGCGTAATTTATTCATTTCATTTGCATATTCTTTACTTTCAATATCTAATTCTTGAATTCGTTCTGCCATTAAACTTCTCCTTCTAGTTCTTCTTCCTCTTCAACTGAAAGTCCTTCAGTTGAAGATTGATATTGGAATTTAGTTTCCATGTATTTAGCCAATCCATTTTTTAGAAAATCTTCCCAAAAAGCAGGAGTCATTTTAGCTTTTGTAATTAGATCATCTTTTTTATGAGCGAGTTGTGGTATTTTGATAGGATCAATTTTATAAGAGTTTTTCTCTTTTATAAAAATTGCTTCATCCTCATAACACCATTCAAATAATCCTGAATATGGAGTCAATCCACTTTCAAAGTCGATATTAAATTGAATCTTAGTTTTCTCTTTTGCAGTTCTACATTTTACATTGGTACTAGTGATTCTAGCAGCAACTGTATCTTCTTTATTATCTTTAGCTGTTCCCTTTACCTGGGCCTTTGTGAAGCTACTAATAATGGATGAATTATAAAGACTCCCTTCTCCACCAGAGATAATATTACCACCAAATCCCATAATTTGTGAATATACATGGTTAATTACAATGATAGGCACATTCTTAATACCAGCTTTAAGTGTAACAGTTCGGAATAATGCACGTAATTCTGTTTGTTTGGTAAAGTCTCTAGCATCATTACCAGAAGTTTTATCTCCTAGTTCTTTAGTAGTACTAATATTACCAATTGAGTCAACTCCAATAATTACTTTATCATTTGGTGTGATTTCATCAAGGATATTAATCATTTGAGTGTTAAGTTCTGCTACAGTGGGACAAGGAACAAAAAGCATATTCTCGGTATTAATTCCTCTACTCTTTAAATCTTCTTTAGAGTTGTTAGCCATTTCAGTTTCGAAAAGAACAAAGAAGTATCCAAGTGCCTGGGCATTCTTTACTGTCTCTAACATCAAGAATGTTTTACCAACAGAGTTTAGTCCTGCTAGTTGCCAAACTCTACCAGATGGGCATCCCCTAAACGGACTACCAGCAATTTGTGCATTAAATAGATAGTTTCCTGTGTTAATCCAATCCCTAATAGGGTACTTATCTGGTTGATCGTCTCCCATAAGCTGCGCATATTCTGATCCTGTAACGTGCATTAACCTTTGACCAAAAGACATTGCTTTCTTTTTTTCTTTTTCCTCCTGGGAGTTATCTTTTAGAGTTTTCTTCTCCATTTTGGTAAGCTTAATTCCATTTTCTAATTTAAACTTTAGTTCTTGTAGTTCTTTTTCTGTTACTTTTGCCATACTTTGTTGTCTCCTAAATACTTGCATGAAAACTTGTGAAATTTGCGGCAAAGCTGCACATCATCGACACCACATACAATCTAGGTCACAGGGCGGAAATAACAACCCTAGTAATATAGCCTTGCTTTGTGCTTCTGATCATATGGAAGTTCACCTTGGGAATATCATCATTGAAGGAAGGTTTTTGACTGATGATGGTTATCTATTAATATATCACAAAAAAGGTGAATTGTCAATTACTGGCAATTTACCAGAATGTTTTACATATTGAAAAATTGTTTAAAAGTTTGATAAGTTTTTGATTCTTCAATCTTCAGTCTTTTTCTCAATCTACGGATAAGATACTGAAGAAATCTAGGCTCATCTTTTTTACAACCTTCATATAATAAAGTATTAGATATTTCATCACACATTTCTTTTATTGTATGAATAGATACCCCTGTTTCTTTTGAAATTTTTTCTAATATGTTCTTCATTTAATTCCAAATAATCTTATCTTTTAGACTATCACATACTTTACAAATTCCAGCAGGGGTCATATATTCATTTGTAAATATTCTATTACACATTGGACATTTAGTTTTGCCTGTTGATTTTAAAACATCTTTATGTTTAGATTCTAAAGCTTCTTTTCCAAAGACTAAAGATTTACTTTCTATGTCATAATGAGAATCTTCCATCATAGAAAATTCAGTAATATCCAAAACTAACATAATAATTCTAACATCAGTAGCAACATCTTTTCCTGTTTGTCCCACTTTAAATGACAAAAAGAAATGTGAATTTTCTATATCATAACTTAAAATAAAAGTTGGTGTGCTTAACGCATATATTGTATCTGATTTCGTGATTATAGTGTTATAATTTTTACCATAATGCTCAATTACTAATTTTTGAATATCAGTTATTAGATTATAGTTCAATAATTTTACATCAAGTTCTGTCATGATTGTTCCTCTGTTATTTTTGAAAATCCTTTTTCTAATGTTACTTTATAGCTATAATCAAAAAACTCTTGATTCATATCTGTAAGGTGATTTATAGTGATGATACATTTGTTATTCTTATCCCTATAATCTGATAGAACTTGCATAACACTTTCAGTCCCTTGTTGATCTAAGGAAGTTAATACTTCATCCATAATCAGAAGATTGGTATCAGATTTTTTATTCTTCATCTGCGCAAACTTTATAAACGCAAACATAACTGCTAAGTCAATACGTTTCTTTTGCCCTTGGCTAAATGATTCGTAAGTATAATCCTCTTTATACTTAGTAAGAACTACTTCATTAAACTCAACATCAAAGTTGAAAACAATGTCTGTTTGAAATTTTGTCAGGTATGTATTAAGTATTTTGTTTATTGTTGGAAGATACTTTTTGATGATAAATGTCTTGATTCCATCATCAGAACACAATCCTCTAAGTAAAGATAAATGTGTTTTTGTGTTAAATTTTGTATTGAAAGCTGATTTCAATACAATCAATTTTGAGTTGTATTCTTTCAATTTTGATTCATCGATTTCAATTACAGACTCAGAACTTTTATTGATTGCCGTCATAAGTTCAATAATTCTTCTTTTGTTTTTAGCTAGATTCTCTGTAACAAATCTTTCATTTGATAGAATCTCATTGATCTTATTTAAATCAGTATCAAGGTTTTTTAACTCTTCCTGTCTAACTTCTGAAATTTTATTATACCCTTCTAAAAACTTATATGCTTCTTCCAATTCAGAATCATTCATAAGTTCTTTGATCTTGGGGCATTCCCCACAAGTATTTGTCAGAAACTTGACTTTCTTCCCATTCATTTCTATCAGTGCCTCTGCTGTTGCTTTGGCAGCTAATGATTTGTTTATAAATCCTTTGAGGGTAGAAATCTCCTGAAGTTTTGCCGTTTTCTGATCTTTTTTCTTTGCTATAATTCCCAATCCTATAACGTATTTAGCATTTGTTGCTTCCAGTTCTTTGATTTCATCTTTGTATAATTGGATGTTTTGATTAGTTTCAGATTCTATTCTACGCTTCAAATTAGTCAATTTCTCTAGGTTAGATTGTTCTTGAATGATTAAAAGATTTGTGTTTTCGATATCTTTATTGATTGCTTTTATCTCTAGTTCAGTAGCATCAATCTTTGTTTTAAGATTCTTTCCAATGATTGAAAATACTTCAATATCAAAAAGATTCTCAATTACCTTACGTTTATCTGCTTTCTTCAATGTCATGAATGACATGTTCTTTGTGAGGGACTTGACAGTAACTTGATTATAAATGTTTTCGTCAAACTGAAGGATATCTTCTTCTAGGATATCTTGGTATCCTCTGACAGTAGATGATACAGGGACTAATTGATCATTCTTGTATATCCTGAAGAAATCAGGTTTAATTCCTCTTTCAATCCTAAAGAAATCATCTTGTTTCATGAATGTGAGATATACTTCAAGATTCTTCTTGTTCTTTGAATTGATCAACTGACTTTTATTGATATCTCTATATGGTTTGCCAAAGAGGACAAAGGTTAAGGCATCTAGATGTGGAGTTGACTTCCCTGATCCATTCACGCCAAAGTATCGATTGATACCTTCCTTGAATTCTATAGTAGTGAAATTATTTCCATAACTAAGAACATTTTTAAATTTTAGTTTTTGAAACTCAATCATTAAATCAATCCTAACTTTTTTCTAGCCCATTTCATATCTTCTAGGGTTGGAACACTCATTGTTGAAATTGCTATTTTATAGAATACAAATGCATTTGTTGCCTTTTCTTCATCAGCATCAAAATACCTTGCTGCCATTTCTTTGAATGCTTCATACTCCCATTCATCCCTTCTAGATGTCATTCTTATTCTCCTATAGACAAAACTTCATTGTATGCAGTCTTATACTCAGTTTTACTTAATTCTATTAACAAATCCTTATCGATTCCAGGCTCAAAGGTCATACCTTCAAGACAGCTGATAATCAATTGTAAAGTTGATTCTCCTTCTTCAAACTTAGCATCAAATTCAGTTGAATCAAAATCTTCTACAGTATCCTGAAGACTCACAATGTCAATTTTATAATCATCACATGATACAGCAAGTAAACTTGTGTGGTATAACTCAAGTTTCATTTGATCATCAACCTTTCTAGTAAACAACCTACAGTAATTGTTACTAGCAACTTCTAATGATTTTTCTTTTGACATAGGGATAGGTTCATCATCATAATCTAACCCTAGAACTTCTATGTTGCCCTCGTCATAGTAAATCTTAATGAACTGTGGTGTTGTCTGGTTCTGGATGTATTCATAATTGAAATTGTTATCAAGGACTAAGAATCCCTTTGGTTCATTAAAATCATTCCAAGAGAGCTGAAATGGACTCCCAACCATATGAAAGTTGTCTTGGATATGGTGAATGTGATAATGCCCCGAGAGAACCAATTTATACTTAGCAAGGTCTTTCGGATTTAGACCATCCTTAGATGTGATTCCTTTCATCATTGGGAATCCAACTACGTCAAAATGCCCCAGGAGAATATCAACTCTTTCAGTTAGGTTTGGATTCTTATTGTCAAGTATCCAAGGGTTGAACCCAATTGTATATGGTGCATAGGTTACCCTAGTTGGATTGACATAAGCATGAACATTAGTAAAGAACTTTGTAGTTTCTGAAAGTGAATTTTGGTCTAAAGTAGATTTATAATAAGTATCATGGTTACCAACTAAAGTATGAAGTTCTACATCATTATCATCAAACCATTGAAAAAATCTTCGTTTTAGTTCGTTTTGAATATACCAATCAATTTTATTTCTATCGTGATAAAAATCTCCACAACATACAACAAACTTTATATCGTGTTTTAGTATGTATGGAAAGAATTGCTGTTCAAAGAACAGCATTTGTTGCTCAAACACTTTCAAATCATGACCCTTATTTCCAAAATGTGGGTCAGTGAATACAGCTATTATCGGTTTCATTAAAATTACTCCAACTTTTAAAATTGGTTAAAATTATTTGGATCAATATATTTCATCATTTTTGTTATTTTCATTCGTGTTCCTCTTCATCATGGAGATTGATATTGTTGTAATTGTAGATTGAACTACGACTAACAGTTTCATTGCGGATTGCTGCCTGGGCCTTTTCTTTTTCAAGAACAAACAGAAAGGATTTTCTTACGATTTCTGATGCATATGCAAAAGCATTAGGGGAGAAGTTGATGTTGTAGTTATGGATACCCTTAACCAGATTTATAATAGCTTCAGATTTCATCTCATCTAAGTAAGTATATGAGCGCCAGCAAGATTGTAACCCAAAGTGGTCTACGATCTTCATCAGGCATTCAGCAACGTACCTAGGCATTTCTGTCCAATTAATCCTCTTGCCATTATCTTTATTTGATACAATCCATGTTGTAAGTTCGGCAGCAAACAATTTATTATCAACATAATGGGGGGAATCTTTTTGACGAAAAACTCTTTTCTTCTTTTCTGGCACTTCTGTTTCATTTATTTCCATTCGTTCTCCTACAAACTAAGATAATTCATTGTATCATAACAAAAAGGTCTTTGTCAAATTTTAATGAAATGACAAAGACCTTTTTGTTTTATTCATAACTTAAGAGATTAATCCTGAAGCATTGCAACAATATTATCCCCAAAGATATAACGGATACGATCCCTCACGTCAGGAGTAAATGATTTCTTACTACCGCTTTTGACCTTGAAAAATTCAAAAATCAAATCAGAGTTATCAACTGCATTGGGATTGGTAAAGTTGGTTGTGGTCATGTTCCTAAGTGCAATTGCTTTACCAACCTTGGGAACTGGTTGATCCCCAGGAAGCTTAACAGCAATCCCATAAGTCCCATCTACTCTAGAGTATGCAACAGTAACTACCACAGACTCAGGAGTAGGCGCATTGGTTTTAGCTTTAGGTTTGTCACAAGCTTGAATAAATTCTACTTCTTTTGCTTCAATTAGTTTTTTCATTTTAGACATTGGTTAATCTCCTTTATAGTTTGTTACATGCGCCAACGATAAGAAAGAATGCTATAATGGCCCATCCACTAGCATCTTTACCTCTAATATCCATATCTATACACCTTCCTGTTAGATAAAGTCCACTAAGCAAGAGTATTAGACCTCCTATCATATTATCATTCATAATTTATCCTTTGATTCTCATTCTTAATTCCTTTATTAATTTTAATATAGACAAAATATTAGTAAATATTTACTTAACTTGTTGATCTATAAGATCAAAGATTGACGTTAAGATTGACAGTGATATTGTATTTCCTTGCCCTATATTACAAGTTCCATCTTTATGTACTATAACAAACGTGTAAAAACCTTCATAATACATATGAAAATGTAGGTTTCGTTTGATTAGAATTACAAACAACTCCAAACATTCAATATCAGTTGGTACAAAACCAGGACTTATCCATTTATGAAAGCTAGGAACTAGAATTGAATCATCCCAACCTATCCATTTTGCAATATCTATATTATCTTTCATATTCTCCTCAATCTGAACTGTTGATGGTGTGGATTGCACCACACACAGAGCATTCATATTCGGTTACACACCGTCCAACCTCTCTTTTGAATACCCATGTATGCCTCCCATCGACTTCTAGGGCTACAGGGCATTCTCCTTCGTTGTATGCCCTACTATTGTTGGTTCCATAGTTCTTATTCATCTAATATCCCCTTTCTCTATACGATTAAGAGTGTTGTAATTTCGATCATGATCCCTAGTTGCGGATCGGTTCCAAAGGATAGCAACCTCAACATCATCTGTATATCCTTTGGGTTCCCAAACGGTAGGAGAATCCCCAAATAAATCAAGGTCTTTCTCTAAGAGAAGAAATAGTCTACTCATATCAAACCCAACCTCTTTCCATGTACTCTGAGGAATTCAACATGTTCTTCAGGGGTGTACTCCAATACAATACATTCATTCTCTTCAGCAAAATCAATCACATTTTCATAATCAACATTGGAGAAGTAACAATCAGCAAACTGTTCAGAAGTTCCAGTAAAGAAATATTCCTCTTTACCATTTTCAATCCAAATCAGTTTGAACATCAACCCTGCTTCATTAAGCTCATTAAATCGCTTCTCATCTATGTGAGTCATTAGAGGTTCCTTTTATTTTGTATAAATACTATTAAATGAGTTAGGTGAATGCTGAGAACATATCACCAATAGTCAGGAAACTACTGTCCTCATTCAAATCATATTAGTTATGGGAGACTGCCAATGTATCACATCGTTTATCTTACCACCAATATTATCAATAACAAAATATATGTTGGTGTTCATTCATCTAACATTAAAAATGACAGTTATCTAGGATCAGGTAAACTTTTAAAAAGAGCTATCAAAAAATATGGAACCAAAAATTTCAAACGTATAACTTTACATTATTGTTTAGAGGAATCACATATGCTTGAGATTGAAGCTCAAATTGTGGATCAATGGTTTATTGATCGCAATGATACTTATAACATAACTTTAGGCGGAAGTAAACCACCTTCTCAAAAAGGTAAACACATATCAGATAAACATAAAGCCCAAATTACTCTCAAATTGGGAGGGTGCAAAGGTAGACAATGGACTGATGATGAACGTATTAATCATAAGTTAATAATGACCTCTATTATGCAAGATGACATGGTTCGTGAAAAATGCTCTCTAGCTAAGAGAGGTAAAGAAGGAAATAAACATACAAGTGAATCAAAAGCTAAGTTATCATATGCTCAAAGAAATTTATCACCGGAACAGCTTCAAAGAAAGAGTGAAACTAAACTAGGCAACAAGAACGGTATGCATGGTAAAAAGATGTACAACAATGGAACCATCAATTTAACATGCATACCAGATCAACAACCAGAGGGGTTTATACTTGGTAGATTATTCACCACCAAAACTACTGCTTCTTTGGCATTGGAACAAGAATGAGGTCTTTCTTTGCCCTAGTAACAGCTACATAGCAAAGGTTGATTTCGGTTTCTTTTTCCCAATCCATCCTTGCCCATTTGGAGGTGCCAGATTGGAGCCAAAACACCCTGTCAAATTCCCGCCCCTTACTTTTGTGGATGGTTGAGAGGATGACACATTTACCATCGATATTATCAGAGAAGATTGCATCAATCTCATCACAGGTTCTGGTGACAGGATCAGAAGTTTTAGGATCAAGCTTCTCTACCCTTGTAATGATAACTTTAAGGCAGTTAACCTTGTCTTCAATTGCAACTGCCTGAGACTCTTTTTCTTTGATGCGAAGTTTTGCAGACTCACGATCACGGTACTCATTCAGACGATCAATGAGAACCGAAAAGGTTTTGGATTTATACCTACGAAGAAGGGTTTTCATGGAAGAACCAATTTCCCTTCCTTCAACCTTTGCAGGGATACCATCAGCGATAAAGGAATATACCATTTCGATCAAAGGAGCATTGAAGCGGCAAAGAATAGCATCCCCAGGCTTTGCACTCTTGGTGATTTCACCAACCAAGGTAGTTACTGTTCCTTCAGGGGCAGATTCGTGTGCAGTGATATGGGATACATACTTCTGTGCTTCCTTTACTACTGCTTTCGGGCAACGGTAGGTAACAGTTAAAGGTAGTTCAATTGCATTGACTGCGTTTTTGATCTGATCCATAGAATCTGAGTCGCAACCAGTGAAACCATAGATCATCTGTTTTCTATCACCTACTGCGATTAAGCGTCCACCCCTCTTCAGCATCAGCAGTGCTAATGCCCTGCGGCTTGCGTTGGTATCCTGAGCCTCGTCAATCAAGACCCAATCGTACTCAGTTACTTTCACCTTGTGAACCAAGGGGCAATAGATCATGTCATCGAAATCGATGATCTTGGTATCCAAAGCTACAGAAAGCCCAAGAATCTTTTTGGCGATATCGACAACTTCTTCATCCCTTCCAAGGCAATCGATGTTAAAATGTTCAACCAGATCATACCAGACAGAATCATCAGCAGCAGAGCATACTGCACCAATAGCTGCCTGTTTAGCGTAGGAAACGAGGTTGAGTACCGGAGTCTCAAGTTTGAAGAAGTTAGGATCGGCGTAGTTTTCACGATAGATGTTGCGGCATTTATTAGCATCAATCTGGCAGCTACGTGCAATCTTTTTCCAAGCATTCAACCCAGCTGCATGAAAGGTAGAGGCATTCAGACCCGCTTTCTCCCCTGCTCTCTCTTTAATCTCTTCAGCAATCTTCTTGTTGTATGCACCGAAAAAGATCGTACCTTCCATCAGCTTCAGAGCTTCTACCAGAGTGGTAGTTTTGCCAGAACCTGCAACCGCTTCCAGAACACAGGAACCCTTGCCAGTAAGAATCCAGTTGAAGAGGGCTTGCTGTTGGGGAGAAGGTTTGAAGGTTGATTTCGACATGTTTAGCTCCTTTGTGTTTTGATTTGTGCTCAACTTGTAATTCAATATACCTCACCCTGATTTAATTGTCAATTTATTTTCAAATCTTTTTCAAAATAATTTGATGATCTGAAAATCTGTAATGATAATGTCCCTGTTTGTAGCTCTGGCAGTATAATATACAGGTATCACCCAATCCGATATCTTTAGTGGATCGTAATTCATAGAAGAAGTATTAACCACACTCACACATCAGCTTCCTGATATCCTGAATGATTGGTTAGTTTGATGTAGGGATATGGATGCTCTATCATTTCATTGTGGTTCTTAGAACCACAGTATGGACATTTTCTTATTTTAATCTTCTCCTTTATTGTTAATTACCAGTAAGATATTTCAGCAACAAGGTCTTCTACCATAGGATTAGTTCCTCTTACAATCATTCCGTTTTCACGGTATATCTTACCATTCTTGTCATAAAATAATCTACCTAAGAATGCAGTGTCATTGTACATATGAATATATACTTCTTTACCATTTCTTGCTCTGTAAAAAGTATGTACCTGTAATTTCAGTTCCTGGTTCATAATCTTCTCCTTTGTGATTTAGTTGTTAACGCAGGAAAATGTAAAGTACACCTAAAACAAGGGCAACCCAACGAAGTTTGGCCCGATTCGCCCTCACTATGTTACAAAGATCACGTTTGCTGTTACTCTTGACCCACTCACTGATCACAGACTGAACTGACATTTTAAACTCCTTTGCTATATATTTTTTTATAATGTAACTCTTGTTCTTCAGCAAATGGTGTTGCATGTACAATTGCATCTTCTTTATTGGTAAATACCAGTCCACGGTATTTACCAAATTTACCATGTGTAGGAGAATTTATATCCTTCGCATATTCGTAAGGATCAGATGTTTGACCAATGATCGTAGTTTCTTTTTTGATGATAGGTTCAGTTGGAACCCATTCGTTCAGATATGTGGTAATTTTAACAACAACAGGTTTGTATTCATTTGAGGATTTTTTAGCAGATGCTTTGAATTCGATATTTAATATTTTCATCTGGATTTCCCCCTTTGATGGTCACTACGGATTTGAATATACCACAGCTTTGATTTTATTGTCAATATAAAAATGGGAGAGCAAAATTTAATTACTCTCCCATTTCAAAATTCATATGATTTCAGTTAGATATCATACTTGATGGTTTTAACATCCCAACCTTCATCTGAGTAAAATTGACTACGCTCCTTATAATGTTCCATAGAGTAATTTATGAACTTTATTTTGTTTACCCTGTCTTGAAATGAACAATCATCAACAATATCAAATAGTTTTGCATATTTCTTGCTGGAATGTAGTCTCAAAGACCTCCCAATTGATTGAAGAACTTTTGTTTTACTCTTATAAGATGATGCAAAAATGATAGAATGAAGATTTGGGATATTGATCCCTGTTGACATGAGGGCATAGGTTGCCAACATTACTACATTATTTTTTTCTCCCATAAGTTTTCTAGCTTTCTCACGATCCTCAACACTAACATCACCATCAATATATATGATAGTTTTGTCTTTTAATTCATTATCGAATAGTTCAAATATACCATAACCGTGGGCTTCTTTCTTTGTAAATAATATTAGACAATTTTCTTTTAGATTTTGAACCATTTTAAGAATGAATCTATTCCTACTTTCATGATTATGAATCTTATCATTTTGCGCATTATAGTCTTTAGAACATTCGTTATATAAAGCTAATTTGAATTCTCTATCATATTTTAAAATTACATTGTATATTTTTAGTGGTGTGATGTGTCCTTCTTCTTCAAGTTTTTTATAAGTAGTGAAAGTTTGGATTGGGCCAAAGCTTCCCACTATTGAATACCAATCGGCAACAGATGCTTCAGGGTATGTTCCTGAGAATCCGAAACGATATTGAGCATTGATACATACCTTACTAAGATCAGATATGGATTTAGCTTTAGCATTGTGTGCCTCATCTACTAGGATGCAGTCGAAACTCTCGTATGGGTTCTTCTTTCGTACCTTGGTTGAGATCAGAGATTGCCAACATGCTATGGTGACAGGGGCATCAAAGAATTTTTCCTGATCGCCGTATACCCTATGACAGAATCTTTCAGCTTGCCAACCATATGAAATGAAGTCACCAAACATCTGTTCCACTAATTGTGTCGCAGGGCATATAATAACGGTTTTAAGCTTCATATAAACCATGAAGCGTACCACTACATATATAATCAAAGATTTACCGCTATTATGTGTTATCATTCCACCATTAGTAATATAATGATGATCTTCTACTTCCATACCATAAAAATTATCATACCCTTTATATTCCACATCAAAATTACTTCTATACTGATCTCTTACTCTTACTATATTTTTTGCTTTTTTTCTTTCTATCCTGACTGGTATTTTATATACATCTCCCATTATTAAAACTTTATAGTAATCTCTATTATATTTTTTATTATGTTTTGTATTAGTAGAACATACAAATCCTAATGATATTGCTAATCTTTGAATGTCATCTCTTAACTGTTTGGATTTAAATGTTAATTCATAACCAGAACCATTAGCCAAATGACCATCACTATCTATCAATCCTGATAAAACTTCTAGTCTAAAGTCAATAGATGAATTAAAAATACACTCTGGTATGAACCTATCTACGTATTTTATATGTTTATCTTTATTACTAGAAAAACATATACCTAGTATATCAAATTCTCTAAAAATTATATTTCTATTGCTACTTACAACTCCTTTAACACCAGAACATCCTAAAATATCATAATGAAGATTATCATCAGTTTTTACTTCACAATTCACCAATGAAGCTTGATAGTATATTTCCTGTACACATTCTTTATCCTTGTTTGTTATCTGACAAGAATGAGTGCTACCATCTCCTAGATATAAACCAATAAAATATGGTGTTAACTTTGTATTTGGATCATCACCAAACTCAATAACATTTTTATTATAAAAAATATTAGATATATGTTTATAATAGTTATCTTTTTTAATATAATCATCAACTGAAATATATTCTATGTAGTCTTTATTTCCTTTTGTTTTACTATATTTTTTATTATAATCTGATCTTTTTATTGGAAGTATATGCTCTTTTGTTACTGTTATTTCAGGTCTATTGTTTTTTGGTTTTATTGAATAAAGATCGTCTTTACCTGAAAATATTTTTAAAACCATTTTAGGAGTACCATCCATACCTATGACATACTCTCCAATTTTAATATCTTCAATATTTTTCCAAATACCAGTAGACATCATAACAGTATCTCCTGCTTTATGACAGGAGGTAGCAGCATGGACGTTCAGGTTCTTTTTACAGACACATTGATATGCTGCTTCCAGTTGGTAATCCCTGAGGGGGAATGGAATCCCAAGGGAATCCACAAACTTTTTAAAATCTTCTCTGGTTACTTCATTGAATCGTTTGTAGTTACACTGGATTGTATAATTCCCTAGCCTAGAGAATTCGTAAAGTTTTTCCACTAGGCCAATAGGTAACTCATTGGTAGCAGCTGAAAAGAATCGAATCTTGCCATCCCACAATTTATTTTTATACATAGGGGAGAATTTATAGTTGAGGGCAAAAGATGAGAAAAATTGACTTAGCTCCCCTGTAATGATATGATTACATTCTATTGTAACTGTTGCATGGTCTTTTCTGTGTATTATTATGTCTTTAGGTCTTTCCATGATTCGTTCCTTAATTTATTTTGAATTAAACTTGACAAAACCCCAAAAGCGGGTGTATAATGAAAAACGCCCCTCTGGAGCAGGGTAAGATTTATCCTGGATGTATTTGAGTCCTCTGGATCATATCCATATTTATCTGAGAAATTGAGCTAAATATGGATATCATGAAATCAAAAAATAATGGAGGGTAAAAATATGAATGATGATAAACTTTTTTGGTTTGTCATGATAGTTATCGTTATTATTGCATGTATGGATTAAATATACATGTATGTATAATCAAATCATCAAGTTAAAATATTTTGTGTATAAGTAGTTGAAAATACATATATAATAAATTGGCATATAAAATGCTACATCCTTGGTATAGAAGTTAAATGAAGTTTAAAAGGATGGTAGCAAAATGAAAATCAATTTTTATGTAATCGGAATTATTGCAACCTTAGCACTTATGGTTATGTTTGCTGTTGAATATCAGGGTAATGAGAATCTAATCACTTATGGTGCATTTGGTATCTTAAGTTTGATTATCGCAACACAACTTATTCCAGCAGTTATCCTTGCGGGAGCAATAGTAAAAGGAATTTTTGCACCAGCTGATAAGAAAATAGAAGTAAAAAGATAAAGGAGATATATGGCAGAAAAGATTGATAGTAAAGCAAAACTTGAGATTATATATGAAAGATATAATATGTTGAAAGCGGAATCAAAGGCAGATTGTTTTTGGGATAAACAAAAACTTGATTCAGCTTTCAACATAACCATGAGTCTTTCAAAATGGATCAATATCAAATGTGAATGGGATACGCTATTGCGAGGATATGAAGCAAAGAGAATTAAACATTATAGAGAATTATATGAATTTTATGATATAGAATCTCCTAGGAAATTGACTACTAAAACTGAATATGATCTATTCATTACTAGTGATCCTGGGTATGTGGATATATATAATTTAACCTGTACAGTTCAGGAAGTAGTTAACTATATAAAATCAGTTATTGCCGCACTAACTGAAAAGAAATGGGAAGTTAAAACTTATATAGAATATCTAAAATTCATTAATGGGCGTTAAGTCAATCTAAAATTGTTAAGAGAACTTATTAGATTAGAGATTTGTGATTTACTTTTTGAAGTTGATCCCAAATCTCTAATATCAATTCCTCCAGAGTAATCCATCATAAAAAGATTCCTAAAATATACAGAATACAATTTCTTACTTGTGGGTTCAATAAAATATGATTTAGGAACATTAGCAATCCCAGGCTTCGTCATACATCTTTCTAGTCTATCTAATCTATTTACTAATACCATTATATCATTATCTATCAAAAAATCATTATAAACAATTAATGGTGAAATTATAGTATTAAAAGTATCACTTCCAAGTACCTCTATTAAGGCATCATTTTTCATTGCAATGATACTTTTTACAATCTTATCAGTTAAGCCACCTAAATTTATAGTTATATCAGTTTCAAGTAGATATTGTATATCTTGGAGTATATTGAATAGTTCTTCGGGAAGTGAATTCATATAATCAGTACATTGTGCTGCTAGTATATCACCTACAATACCAATTTCTTTATCCATTTTGGATACCACTGGATTTGGTATAAGTTTCTTTATTGCATTTAAAGCACTCAATCCTTTGATAATAGTCCCATACACTTCATCATTTAACATTAATATAGCAGAAGATATAGCATTCTGAAGGATAACACTACCAATACTTAATGTATTTAATATTACAACATCTGCTTGATACTCAGAATAAGCTATAGAAAATATTATATTAATATCAGAAGAGCTTTTTGGTATAATGTTAATATTTGACTTAAAAATATCTGTATTCATTCTTTATCCTAGTTGAATTGAGGGTGCTGATAATACTACACTACTTGCTGATTCTAATTTACAAATTCCAGTACTTGATACATTAATACTTCCATTAGAACTAATATTTGTATCCCCTGATGACATTATATGTGCGTTGCCTCCGCACACAATGTTTATATTACCAACTACAGTTAATGTTAATGATCCTGATATAGTTTCTTTGTGATTACCATTTATAGTTTCTATTAAATTCCCTGAAGTTTTTTCAGTTTTGTTGCCTCCAACACTTTCATTGTAGTCATTTGAAATCTTTCCATTATATGAACTCTTGTAATCGTTGGATACATCACCATATACAACAGAGTTTTGTACTCCATTGGTATTAAAGTTAGAATCACCATTAATGTTTGATTGTAAGTTTTTTCGTATTTCAATTTTAGATTCCCCTACCACAATTTCAACTTTGTCTTTACTGGTAATTATATTCCAATTACCATCAGTAATCTCCTGTTTATCACCAGTTGTCTTTGTTTGATAATCGCCATTATTTAACATTGAATTATATGTACCACTAGGATGAAGATTTATATATCTTACATTCCCAGGAGTATCATCTGTAATAGTAACAAATCCTGCTTTACTTTCTTTTACTTGAATTTTTCCATATTGTGCTTTGTTATCTGTTGGAGCAGGTTCAGAAACTTTAGTACTATTTTTTGAAGGTATCAAAGAAGAAACAAATCCCAATAGTTTAGCTAATGGATTTGTTACAAATGATACTGTAGTTTGTGTATCTGATTTTAGATTTGGTGTGATTATTTTATCTGAAGGTGTTCCTGAAAGAACAGAATTATCTGTTTTATATGAACCATCAGTGTTAGTTTTGTTTACCTGAATATACTTAGATGTTGATGATTGCCCAGGTATTCTATCATAAAATGTATCTGCCATTATTTAATACTCCTACACCATCCTAACCAACAGCAATGCCCAGGATTACCCTGAATAAAAGTAACATAAAGAAAATCATTTACATCAGGAATTTCACCTGAGTTACTTTTGGATGCGGCTATATGATTTGACCATACAGAATTTTTAATATCTTCATTCTCCATATTGTGAACACCGATTACCCTTACCCTAACACGCTCTAGTGCTTTAGGATCATTATTATCTATCACTTGGGCAATAAAAATTCCATCTAGTGAAGTTTCTGTATTTAAACCAAGTTCATGCCCTTGCATTAATATTTCCTTATTTTAATGGTATGAGGTCTAGAGGTGAATCTTTATAACCATCAGATACCAAAGTGATGTATTGATTATAATCATTATATAAAGAGAATGTATGTTTTATTTCTCTTATAAGATATAATCCTTTTAACTGTTTGTTTCCTGATTTATCCCCTGAATTAACACCAACAGAAGGATATGATAATTGAGCTAACCATCCAACTCTTCTATTTGTTTCACCTAGGGATTCAATATTGATCTTAATAGCATCTGTCATTAACATTGAATATTTATTACTTTCAATACCTTCAATTAAATCAGTAAGTTTTGTATCATCTGATGCTATCGATTCGGCAGTTTCAGGAAAAAGAGAAGTAAATTTTGTGGTTATATATTTTTTATCTTTATATTTTGATGTTATAGGAAATTTTGCCCCTAATCTAGTTTGTTTATCATCACTCATTGTGTTTTTAGATGATATGACTTTAGAAGTATCATAATTAAAAGCATAATACTTGGTTGTTGGTATACCAGTATTGATCATACGAATTGTGTCATATGAATTTTCAATAGACATACTTTTAACTCTACCACTATATCTCATATTTCCTGGGTTAACTTGGAATCCATAAGGATCAACATACTTACCTAACGTACCTTTTAACATATAATCTAATGTAGTTACATTTACCTTTCCAGTTTTTAAATCAGTCCAACAAAGATACCCTCCAACTTTAGAATTGTTGATTGCGTATCCTAGTAGATGTTTTATTGTATGATATGGAGTCCATAGAGGGCTTACAAAGTTCTCCAATTTAGTTTTGGTAGGTTCTATATACCCTATAGTTGCACCACAGGATACAAGCAAATCTTGGACGATTTCTGATACAAATTTATTCTCATATGGTTTAGACATTAATACAGTTAGACCATCAATCAACCAGGGGGAACAAAATCCTAATCTTAAAAAGTCATATGTGTTTAGTGCTAATTGTCTTGACCCTTCATTTGTGAATATTTTAAATTTTAGATTTAACTCATTAGTTTCATCACCATCAACTCCAATAGTGATAATGATATCATCATCAGCAAAAATATTTCCTACTTCCTGTAAAGCTTGATAGTCTTTGATATCAATAAATCCTGTTATCCCAGGTTGAGTTATTGACTCGTATATTTCTATATTTGTAATAAAGGAAGTTTCAATCTTATATCCTTTGATTGTAACTTTTCTAATTTTGACTATTTCAACTGTTTTATTATTGCTCATTGGTTACCTAGAATAGCTTGACGATAATCCCAAATGATATCACTAACAACATCATTTTTTGGAAGTATAATATTTCTTTTTAATTCATTGTTTGCTGATACTAAATCAAGATAAGTATTATAACTATATTTTCTTTCGTTGTTAAACATATTTGTTGCAACTTGTACTACTTCTGAATGTGATAACGGCCAATCATTAAATGGTTCTTTAATGTTATTGAATAATGCTATTATCCACCAATAATCAGTTGATCCATATGTATTATAAGATACAGTCTCAATAAATTCATCATCAGCTATCTGATAGTTAAGAATAAGGTCAACATTCTTTTGATAGTCAAATACTATATCCAATTTTGTGAACATATTACTAATAGTTGTAACAACTGGTTGTAAGTTACTAAATGTATATACAGACCCTGATAAAGTTATTGATTGTAAATACGCTGTTAAATCAATCTCCATATCAGGGAACTGATCAAAATAAGAAAAATCTGCCATGATATGATCCTATTACTGTAAAAAGAATTTTTGTATACCTTGAAAAGTTAAACTTAACTTAACCTGGGTAGGATTTTTATCTGCATACACTGATGCACCTTCAGTCCCTGATATATAAGATACTGAGCAATGAGTTAATGCCATATTTTCATATTTGCTATCTATATTATATGCTACACCATTAATACCAACAAATTGTATATCCCATATTGCTGGAAATTTTAATAAAACATTCTCAAGTGAACCATCTACTTTAGGTGCTTGTAATTTCTTAAATGTTTGACATATAGATACAATAGCATCACCTTCTTCTTTATCAAAAGGAATCATATTAAAGTTCAAAGAAAAACTTAAAGGACTTATATACTGAAATATTGCAACATCTGTTGGAAATGGCAATCTACCTGCAGTTGCTTTTGCTGTAGCAAGTACTTTAGCACCAGCACCGGTAGCATCAAGAGCAGCAGCTGCATTTGCTGTTGCCCATGCTCCCCAATTCCCACTTGATCTCATTGTTTCTTCTAATCCCCAGGAAGCTTCAGCAGATTCAGTAAATTCCCCAGGCATATATAGAGCAATAATATCCCCTGTTGCTGTTTTAGGATTTATCTTACTTAAAATAGTAGTATCAGGAGTTGGGAATGCATATGTAAATGCTTGCAAATGTACCCAAGGCATATTATTAGCAAATTTTGATGGAAATTGAAGTATACCCATAATTATATCTTAATAAGATTTTGCTAATCTAGTAGCATAACTTATTTGATCTCCTGTAAAAATATTAGGTGTTGGTGATGGAGGAGTGGGTGTTGACCCTCCTAGAACGGTATTATTTATAGCTGCCTGAGTTCCTTTAGCTGCATTAGCATTAGCAAAAGCATCAGTTGCAGTCTCTTTGTTTGTAAGATTACTACCTTCTGATCCATTAGTAGCATTACCTTTAATATTTTTAATTGATCCTTCTTGTACATTTTTTGGTTTAACTTTAGCTTCATAATCTGCTATCTGCATTAAGTCAGATTTTTCATCAACACCATGTCTACGTGCAACTCCTGCTTGAACACTAGGGCTAGATGATTTAAACTTACTACCAACAGTAGATGCTTTGTAATCCTGAACTATATCAATAACTTCTTTAGTTGATAGTTTGGATGGGTCTTTCCCTGATGCTTTGATAGCTTCTTCAATAATGTTAGAATCAGGACCATATTGAGTTCCAGTAGAGAAAGCCATTTCTTGTAATGCTTTACTATTAGTATCTAAACCTAATTTTTTTAACTTATCCATCTGTGGCGCAGCATGAGTTTGTGCTATATAATCGTGTTGAGCTTTGCCAAATCCAGGATCATTCTTAGCTAAATCTTTCCATTTAGAATCAAATTCAGTTGATCCTGGCTGAAGTCCATTAAATTCTTTAGCATATGGTGATTGTTTTAAAAATGAATTTAGAGTTCCTGATTTTGATGATAATTGAAAAGTTCCATATGACTTACCTCCAAAATCTCCTGACCCTGATGATATAGTTCCTGCTCCTCTTCCACCTGATTCATATTTTTCCGCAACAGAACCTACACCATTCTTTAGTTTTGATACATCAAATTCTGCTGGTTTATGTGGAAATATATTTTTAATTCCACTACCAATAGAATTCATTGTTGATGAAAACATTCCACCTAATTTTTGAAGTGGTGATTTGCTTGGATCACTCCAAATGGAATTCATCTTCTCCATTAGAGTTTTATTTTCATCAGCCTTTGTTAATAAATCAGCAGTTGTTTTTGATTTATCTTCAGTGATAATAACAGATAATTTAGCAGCACCTTCCGCCAAAGTATCTATACCTCTTCCAGCCCAGGATAAAGGATTCCATTTTGATCTTGAATCAGTACCACTATCAATATCTTCTTTAGATTTAACAAATCCTAATTTTCTAGCATAATCATTTGATGTTGATTTACCTGTTTTAACCGCTTTAATAGCATCAGTAACTCCAAAATAAGCGGCTGATCCAGCAGCACCAATACCTGCTCCTCTAAGTAATCCTCGCCCTGCCATACTAACACTTTTTAATAATAATGGTTTTGCTACATTTGCTACACTAGTAATTAACGGTGCCAATATTGGTGTTAAAAATTCAGCTTCAAGAAGTGTAGTTAAAAGACCAGTCTCGCCTTTTGTATTTTTAGTGATAGCAGAACCAAAAACATTTGATGTAGCTTTTACATCTAACTTTTCGTTTTTATCTTTATTAGCAAGACCTACCTTAATAGCTGATTCTTCTTGTGAATGTCTCATATCATTAAGAATACTATTTGTCTTCTCAATGCTAGTAACTACAGGGTCTTTTCCTTTTGGTATAATCTTTATAGTTTCTGGTCCTGCTTCTCCAGCTATATCATGATTTCCTATTCTAGTAGGCCCAATTGTTTGAAATGTTCCTCCATGTTTATGACCACGAAGTGCTGGACGTAATTCTTTTCTGATCCCTGGATGTGATTTCTCAAGAGATTGAATTAAAGCTTCTTCAAATGAATTTGTTTTACTAGCAGTCCTTGAAGGATCACGTTTGTGATTTAACTGTTCCCTTAAAATGTTAGAATTTATTCTTTTTATCTGTTCAGAAAAATCATTTTTCTTTTGAAGATGCTCATTTGATTTACCTTTTAGATATGCAGCCCCCATCATAGCAGCAGGGCTTCCTGCTAAAATTCCTAGTCCTCCTAATAAACCAGCACCGAGTAAAGATGCTTTCCCTGATTTACTATTGTTATTAAAATTTTTCCATCCTTCTTTAATACCTTTAATTCCTCTTGGTATTAACAAAGGAATAGAGCTTTTTGTTAATGCTGCTAATCCACCCAAAGCTCCTTTTTTTAGTAAATCTTTTCTTCTTGATACAGAGTCAATATTTTGAATATCAGTTAGTCTAATATAATTATCATTTATCTTAACACCATTTTGTGATTTTAAAAATCCTGATACTTTATTGATAATATCATCTGATATTTTAAATTTATTTTTAATATCCCTTATTGAATTTACATTATCAATTCTCTTTTGTTTTATATCAGCTAGTTCAGCTTTCAATCTTATTTTTCTTCTTTTAGCTTTAGTAGCAGATAGCTCAAGATTTATTCTTTTATATTCTTGATTTAGATATTTTGAGTTATTAACAATATCTTTAGTTGATGTTACTTCAGAAGATTTATATCTTTTGTACTCAGAAACTATCAGGTCCATATTTTTCTTTGTGTCTTTGATTGTTTCTAAATCAGATGCCATGAGAATAGATATAGCAGACCTAGCATATACACCAGCAACACTGTGTTTAATGTTATCAACGTCTTTAGACATTCTTCTTATGAATATCTTGACTAATTGCTTATATTTTTCTGCCGGTGTTTTAATAGCCATTGTTATCCTCTTGCTGCTGCTTTTTTAGCTTCTATTCTATCTTTTATATCTTTGATACATAATGAATGGAATATATCCATCTCAAAGGGATACATTTTATAAATTTCATCTATATCATATCCACCCTCTTTCTTCATTGTATGAATCATTGTGTAGATAGTAGATATGCTTTGATCAAAGATTATAAAACTAAAAAACTTAGAAAATCTCCGAAATTGATATCAATTTCTTCTTTACATTTTACACATTTAACTTTTCTTTCTAGGCTACAAGATGAAAGTCTTTGTTCATAACCATCAGTTATAATTTTCATATCATTTGATTTTAGTTGACCAATAAATACCTCAACTTCATCAGGGGTAAATTCTGTATGAGTTGTTCCCTTATATGTGATCGAATCAATAGAATTGATGATTAATTTGAAAGCAAATTTTGATTCACTATCAGCTGTTTTATAAAGTTCCTCAACTCTTACCCAATCTAAATCTTTAAATGTTACCGTCATTTTATCATTTACAACTAAAGGAGTAACATCAAAGAATTTAACAACTTGTTCTTTGGTTATATTCACTTCATCAAAGAATTTGTTGCCACATTTAGGGCAAGTATAATTATATTCTATAGTATCACCCTTTGATAATTTTCTAGCTTCAATTGCAACTTTGATTAAATCATTTTCTGATAAAGTTTTAAATTTATTCTTATCATCTACACATTCTCTTAGAAGATTTATGATATGTGTAATTTTTGTATTTTCTGAGTTTTCATCAACTTCAAGTGCAAATAGAAGGTCTTTTTCTTCTTTAACAAACCATCCACAAACTCCAATTGATTTGGTAGAAGGTAATTTAGTTTTGATGAAAGAGTTTTCTGAACTGATATCTGGTAGCATTTTATTTTCCTTTATTGGTTAGTTTCCCATTCCTGGGGTTTCTGAATCATGATATGGTGTAGAATCCATTATAGATGTTAAGTAGTGATACATATATTTAAACTTAACTGTAGTCTTTAATAATTCTCCAGCCTGGGCGAAATTATAACTGATGCTTGATATATCATATGGAAATACGTTAACAAATCGGTCTGCATATCTAGCGGTTCCGTTGAAGTCAACAGGGAAGATTACAAACTCAGAAGGAATAGGCATATAATCGCTCATATACCCTCTTGTAACGCCATTATCACTCACATCAATAGCCAACTGCATCCATGAGTAAAAAAACCTCCTGAGAAGCAAATCTGGCGTTTCTAGGAAGGTAATACTAAGTTCTGTATCACCCCTCTTAGTAAAATAGAATCTCCTGGCACCATTTAATTCTAATTCTGATGGTTCAATGTTGAAACTTGGCAATTCAACCGACATTACCTGAAGCTCAAGCCAACCATTTTTTCTTAGATTTCCTTTAGGTGCATTTAGTAAACACACAAATCTATCTGTAAATGGAAGACCCTGATTATCACCAATGGATGAATTCTCTTTTATCCAATCTGCATTTAACCAATGTAGATATGAAGTTGTATCACTCATCACTGATCCCCTATATTTTTATAAATTTCCTGATAACTATAGTTAAACTCAACAGTAAATTCTTCAGCTGTATTTTCTGTATCCTGGCTTAACTCAATTTCAGATACATGCTTGGGCCAAGCATTCATAAGCTTAACCGCATATACTGGTTTTAAACTATAGTCATAATGGTAAATCATAACCATCCCATCCAATGCCAATTTAGGGATTGATCCTATATTATATTCCCAATTATGTAATCCCAATCTCATCCAACGATTGAACATAGTTCTAAGACTAAAATCGGAATCATTATAGAATGTTATTGAAGCATCTCCGTGTTCAACTTCACCTGTAGGTATATATAATTTCTGCCCTGCTCTTTGATACATATAATCTTTAACAGTCATACTAGGGATTTTAGTTGATTTAGCCAATACCATCAAGTTTCCATTAGTCATATCCCAATCTGATTTGAGTGGTTCAGGGGGAACAATCATAATCTTAAATTGATTTGGTCTAGCAAGATCACTGAACTGTTGTTTCAAATAATTGACATGAAACATTGTAGATGAATCTATTGGATTTGGTTCATCCTGAAGATTATATGGAAATACCCCATTATCCTCAGAGTCATTCAAAACATTTGTCAATGGATTAAATGTTGATTTATGTGGAACTATCAATGATCGTCTAGCCATTAGGTAGCCTCATATGGTACTACATGAGAATATGAAAAAGTTACTGTAAATTTTTCAATAGAATCGTTTTCAGACATGTTCAAATCTATTGCTGATAAACTAGTAGGAAACACATTATAGTATATATATGAAGCTAATATATCATTCATGGTTCTTCCTAGTTGATTAATAACAATTTGTGAATCTACTATCATATCATATGCAGAATTTCTTGAGTTATCGTCATTGATATATTGAATATATTCCATCCATGAATCGAAGAATGATCTTCCTTCCCAACCATATGAATTTATAAATCCAATAGTAAGATTTTCTTTAGCATAGTCTCCTGGGAGTTTTAATTCCATTCCATGAAATTTAATTGGAATTTCACCTTGTGTCCTAGAAGGAATTTGTGCTGATTCTGCAAGCCAAGATAACATCTTGAATTGACCATCAGTATATGAGTCAAACGCAGATGGAGGAGTAATTTGAACCTCAAATCTATTTGGTCTAGCCAAGTCTGAAACATTCTTTCTAAACTCTGATAGTGATAGTCCAGTTGTAATCATAATTAGCTTTTCTTTTGTGGTGTAATAGAAATTATATTTATTCTAAAAATTAAACATTCATCTAGTATAATGCAAGTATCATCAAAATCTGATATCTTGCCTGTTAACATTGTATTCTTTCCTGACAAAAAAACATTAACCTCAGTTCTTTTAGTTTTGTATTTTGTTAGATATTCAGTGTATGCCATTTTACTTCTCCAGTTGTAGTATTTTATTTAGCTAGTTTCCTAGCCATTTGTGCTGTGATACCTGAATATGGTTTTGCAGTTCCATTGATCAGTAAACATTTATTATCAGATGTAATTATAACAATTTCATTAGCTTTACTTTTATTCAAAGCATCAGATAGAGTTTTATAATTGATATCTACTTCTAAAAATTCTATTGCCATTTCGTTTCTCCTGTTAGTTTTTATATTTATTTATGACACAAAAAATGCACCAGATTTTGGTCTGGTGCATTTTGTATTTTATGATTGTTATAGTGCGTACTATACGAACTAATCATAACATCTACATGGATTTTTATCAGAAACCATTTTACCGCAACGTCTACATTTCCAAGTTTTTGAAGATACTGGTTGAGTTTTTGATTTGGGAATAGAGGCATCTTTAGGTATAATTTTATATTTAACACCTTTTTCATCTAGAACTTTAAGATAGTTCTTATGAACACCCTGTTTCAGTTTCCCATTAACTTCAATATCAAAAGTTTCATATGCTTCTGATAGTTTTTCAATTGTGTTTAGAATATTTGTCATGATCATCCCTTTGAAATAAAATTTTTGTTATGTTTTTATCCATCATATACACAGTATCACAATCAGGGCATTCTTCTATTACTAAATGAGTGAACCCAGGAGACATTCTAACTGAAGTTTTCTTATATCCACATGTTGGGCATCTCATTTGATACACATCCATACAGGAGTTGATCCTTCTAATCTCTTTACACTTGAGAATACTTCTTCAAGTTTACTCTGTAATAGAGCAACACACTCTTTATAAGTAAGACCCTTATACATACCTTTAAGAGGGCTAGAAGGAAGATTACCAATGAATCTACCACCTGGACGAAGAACCTTATATATAGGTCTTAAAGTATCATTCATAAGCATATCTTCTGACCCTTGGACGTTTAGTACATTAGAAGCAAATACTAGAGTGTATTTCTTATTCAACGCAGTAGGATCATGAAACTCTGATTGTGAAAAGTCATATGCTGTAACATTATATCCTTCTTCTCTAAGAGCCAATGTATGTGCAGCTGCTTTTCCTGCACCAAAGTCTAGGATTACATCTTTATTCTTATTTGCATATTGTCTTACCATCCTAGGAACAATAGCTTTGGCTCCAACTGCACCTGTATTTCTTGAAGTTGCTTGGGCAATTGCTTGTTCATCTGGAGTTGCCATTTCACTTAATAGATATTTTTCAAACTTACTCATAGTCTTTACAATCTCCTTGGTCATCTATATATTTACATGTCTTGTTTTTCTTGATAGAACAGGTTTCTGTATCTTTACGAAAATATTTACAATCGTTAGAAGATTCATTAATAGTATTTATCTTTTTATCTTCGGTAATATGTGGATTAGATGGATCAAAGTTTCCATTATTACCAATAGCAGATTTCACTTGGATAGGTTCAAATGTGATGTAAATAGTCCTAGGTATCTCAGGAGTTCCGCCTGTTATAATAATTCCATCATATCCTCTTGATTCACACTTTCTTTGAATATCTTCCCAATTACTATCAAACCATTGAGTTGGGAATTTACCACCTTTTCTGATATAAGGATTTTCTATTTTAAGAAACACAGGGAGAACTTGTTCATTTCCACCTTTCCAGATTCTTGATTGTTCTGCATAGTGATTTGCTTCACCTGGGCGACTTGTAAAGAATGATCCTTTCATTCCACTATATCTAGAACCAAAAGTTTTCTGATTATCATCTGACATAAAAGCAGTAAACTCTTTAGCAGTCCCATGATATACAACCAATGGATTGCCCTGATCATCTACAACTTTAGAACTACCAAACCATTTTGTGAATTTTGGGTTGTCAGTAGGTGATGTTATAGCCTCAGTTATGAATTGTGTAAATGATTTTAGTTTCATTCATCATCCTTTAGAAATTTATCAACAACATGCTGTTGCCAGAAACTATTCTTACCAATCTTACATTTATATTTCTCCTGGCCGATATCAGCATCCGTCAACCCATACCATTTTGCACTTCTAGCTTTGTTCTTCTCAACATCAAACCCTTTATAGTCAGGGCCTACCCATTGCCATTTATGGTGATAAACTGTGTTTCCATCAGTAACAACTTTAACACCGTCAGAATTAGGCTTAACAGTAACATATTCATCAATGATTGGTTCATGATTAGTATCGAAATCATCTACCCTGAAGAATGTGATTGACTTTGATTTAGGATCGAACTTCAATGTGTCGTAGTGAAATCCTTTAGGGAGTTTTGATTTGGCATTGGCTAAGAAATCTTGTGGAAGTTCATTCTCATATTGTTTGTGAAGGTACACACAACCACCAATCACTTTACCCACTGGAAACCCCATACCACCCCTTCTAAGCCCTAGTTTTTTGAGTTGAGTATCTACATCAGCATCTTCAGTTATAAACTGTTTAAAGGATAACATTGGAGTCCTTAGTCTATATAGATTATTTGATATGTAATAGATTCAAGAACCACAGTTTCAGTCCCAGGCTTTGCGAAATGTTTATTTTTTGGCAGGAAAGTAATGAGACTTATTCGATTTCTAAATGAGTCCCATGCTGCAATAACCCCTTGGGCAAGTCTCTTAGAATAGAAAAGGAATTCACCAACAGCCGGTAGATCAGTTAACTTCTTTCTAATATTAGCTAATAAAGTATTCAAATCATCAGGGGTAATGACTGAGCGTTCTTTCACCCTATCAGAAAAGTGATTAGAGAATCTAAATTCAACATCTCCAATATGTGTTGACATTTCTGTTAGATATTGATTGAATGACATGTATCTCATAATTCACCTTTGTATTTTTCAGCTTTCTTGAATATTAATACAGGGTAAGCATTCACTGTCTTCCAGAGAGTTTCCCCATAAAGTTTTGTATCTTCAGTTCTTCCATGTGCTAGTTCTAATCCACCTGTCCAGCAGTCATGAGGTAATCCTTTTGCAACTGCGTATTGATGCCTACGTTCCAGCCTTCCATATCCTGCGTTATATGATACAAGAACACCTTTCCATATCTCTGCATCACCTTTCAGAAGATGCCCTACCATATTGAAATTTGATCGGTCTTCTAGGACAAGAAAAGTCAATTGATATGTTGGATTATACTTATCATTCTTCCAGTGCCATGACTTCAGTGGTTTTAGATCAACAGCATTTTTGAAGTTATTGAACCTAGGAGTAACTGTTATCTGTGTCAACCCATAACCATCTTCTCTCTTAGTATGAAGATGTGCTTTGGGATTCCAATCAGACTCCTGTTCAACCTGACCAGCTGCTATATACTTACAATCTACATTAGGCCAATATTGATTGAAAATTGATTTTAGAATAACTATGTAAGGTTTGGATCGTACTAACATATCATCCCCAGGAACAGAAAATGGGATTAGTAATAGTAAGATCAATATTACTAAAATTTTCATACTTACTTTGATATACAGAAAATTATTGTTGATAACATAATTAATAATCCGAATAGTGCAATTCCAGCCCCTATACCAGATTCACAAGCTTTGTCAAAAAGTTCTTTTAGATCAACATCTGGAAATATACCAGTATCTTTATTTAGACCAATGATATTCAACCAAAGAAGCATAATTGCTGAAATAATACCAAATCTAAATAGAGTCACTTGGAGTGTTTCAATATCAGGAACGAAGAACAACCCAAGACCACAACTAGCAAGCAATACACCATACTTTTTGAAAAATGTTAATAGATTCATTATAAATTCCTTTTATTATTTTATAGTTATTTATATGAAACGAAAAGAGGGTAACCAATTGAATGATTACCCTCTTTGTATCTATTGATGGTGTAAATATTTTTTTATTTTTTCTAATTTATACTCCACACGTTCATCTATAATATTATTATTAATATCTTCTATTTCGGTCATCATTAATACAGCCGTTATTACATCACCAATTTCAAAAGCAAGTAATTTCCTATTTGTAGGTCCACCCTCAGGGTGTGAGCTTTTGTATCCATGACGAAGTATTTTACCAATTATTTGAATAACTTCCCCACACTCTTCTGATAGAATTGCTAAACGTTCAGCTTCAGCTGGTGTTAGTTTATTATAATGATAATCCATATATTTGTTTCATCCTCTCAAGGGAGAATTCTTCAGCATCGAACCTTCCTTTTTTCCAGTGATTAAGGAGCATACAGCCCCTCCAGTAGGCATTAAGCCCGCCGTGTGCGTAGGAGTCAGTATGTTCGAAGAAAGCCCCACACATCATAACCTGAACGATATCATCAGACCCATGACGATAGAAGTTAACATATTCTTTTCTATGTGAGTGGGCAAATACTAAACTGTTCTGTGTCATTTCTGATGCTCTATGAATTGCAAACTTTCCAGACAGTGCTTGGTTTGCTGCATTCATAGGTGAGTGGGTAAACTGTGTTCCTTCAATGGTGTAGTATTCACGATACTGCACAATAACATCAACGCCATAACCTTTCAGGTTTAAATCTTTGTTAAGGTCAAGATGATCTTTCAGTTCTGGTTTACTTTCAACATAACGATCTAGCCTTGTCTCATGATTACCGTGGAGGTAGATGATAGTAGGACTATAAGTTTGTTTAACATTTTTTAATGTAAGTTCCAGAGCTTGTTGCCCTGCTTCGATATCCATTTGATATCTACGTCCTTCCATTACACCAGCTTTATTCAAGTCCCAATTAGACAGACTTTCCAAGGTAACGAAGTCACCCATGAAGATGATATAATCAGGCTTTCTATCCAGAATTAGTTTATTTAGTATGACAAATCTGGAGTTATCTTGATCAGGAGATACGTGGGCATCAGGTATGACAAGAGTGGTAGGATAGAATTGAACTATGTCTGATTTTTTAATCCAGATATCATCAAGCTGAACACTTAGTTTGCTTTGGTTATAATACTCTTTTGCTGCACTAAAGCTTCCGAATACTCTTATAAATGGTCCTTCAGACAGACCAGATTTTCTTAGTACTCTTCTTGTTGGTAAGGTTCCGTTTATCTTTTCGTGTGCTTCTAAAATGTTAAGTAGTTCTGTTTTTGAGTAAGAAATCAATATTTTTCTCCTAGCACAGAGAGGGCAATAGACAATCCATTGCCCTCTCTGTTTGATTCAATTTTTACTTAGACAACAATGTATAATTTACCATTGCTACGAATATCAGCTATGGTATTAATGTTTACCATACGGTAACCACCCTTTCCATTTGCAGCATTTACATCATAAACATTGATGAAGTTATTATCCGTTAGAACTTTTGGAACCCTAGGATTCTTAAGACCTTTTGAAATTGATTTGTTACAGTTAATTCTACGGATAGTTCCATCTGCTTTTCTAAAAGTACACCCCCAAAATGCAGTAAATGGAATTTCATTGATGATGGTTTTTACGTTTTCTTTTTTAATTCTTTCAATTTTAATTTGTTTCATTCATTCTCCAGTTGTTCATATGACCATTTTAATTTTTTACTTATTTCACCAAAATCATGATGTGATTTATAGATGAGGTATTCAGTCGAAGATTCTACGCCCATAGCTTTTACACGCCATTTCATTGCATCTTTAAAATGAGCGCAGGTAACATAATTGGTGAGATTATCATGTATATATTCACATGCTGAACCATACTCATACCCTGGTAACAGCATTCCATCAGGAATATCAATTATCGTTGATATTTTTACTTGCATTTAAGTAAATCCTTTTCAATAATGTTAATTAAAAGATAACACAAAAACCTTTCAAAGTCAACTTTAAATCTCCTTTGTATGGTGTATGTTATGCTTCACTAAAGTTGTATTCTATTACTTTCCTCTCTACAACCTTGACTACGATGTAATTTTTCATAACTTCTTCTGTGATCAATTCTCTCTTGAATAGTTTTTCCTTCGATTCTTCTTTCCATGCATAAACCAGAGTATGTGTATTATATGGAATCCATACCCCATCCCTATAAAAATCTTGAAGATATTCATTGGAATTTTTATCCTTCAGGGCATAGTAAACTTTTTCATCATAGGAGAATTTAGTCTGATATGGTTCCATTTATCTCTCCTTCGGGAATGAATAAGTAGTATAGAATCGGTACAGTTCATCGAAGTTGTTCAGGTAGTGTTGAAGTATACCATATATTTCACTCATGTTGCCAGTTGTTGCATGTGCGAATGACCGCATACCCAATATGTAAGCATGAAGTTCGTTTTTGGAAAGTATTCCTTCTTTGAAGTTTTCAACTATACACCGTTCAACATCAGCCATTTGTTGTTTAGTCATGTCAAGCTCCGTTATAGTTTAGTTGAATTCCAGTGAGGTCACATCTATACAGTATTGTTTATATACCAGATAGAGGTAACCATGAAGATGAACGTAGTACATTAGGAGTGGTCTTCAATGGTGAACCCAAGGGACTTGAGGAATTTTTCTTGCTCAAGAGCTTGCTTGTATGTAAAGTTCTTCTTGGACATACAATCAGCACCGTCAGTGAAGTAGAACTGTTTGGCGGATTTTTCGGATTCTTTGGAAGTGTCAAACTTGAGGTACACGGTCATTTTGAAATCTCCTTTGTGGGTTGGTTTAGATTATGATTAACCTTACCACAGAGGAGATTTAATGTCAATTTATTTTCTTTTTTTAAATGCAGCTGTTAAGATGTTTTGTCTATCATCACCTGGGATACGAATTAAATCCTCTAAATTATTATCACAAATATAATCGAATCCATTCATATTCATGAATATAGTTAATGACATATCATCAAAGTAATGTAGATGTTCATTGGGTCTATAATGTCTATGATTTAAAAGCCAATTATCTGCTTTCTCTGTTGTATCAAAAAAATTCCAATGACTCATAGGGCATGAAATAATTACATACTCACATTTTAAATCTTTAACAAATGAAAGGTCTTCTATATGTTCCAATGAATCCCAAAAGGTAACAACTTCAGCTTTACAAGAATCAATTGAAGTTATTTTAGTAACTCCTTTAGGTGTAGGATATTCTGAAATATCATATCCAAAACAAAGATCAATCTTCTTGGCGCATTGAAATAAAAAATCTCCGTTTCCATATCCAATATCAAGTATAGATTTTGGATATCTACCCAAGACTCCAGCAACAAACCCTAACCTCAATAGAGATAGATTATTATCATACATAGGCGCATTATATTTTCCATTGTATTCAACTCCGTATATTTTTGATTGTGCTTCGTAGTCAATCACAGTTTGTTGAATGTGTCCATCTTCGGTTAAGTGGTGATTTGGTATCAATGTATATACTTCCTTCCTATGTCAATAAATTCATAGTTAAAATTATTATTGTATGCTATTGCAAATACAGGTATATTAGATAATGTTGCGAATAATTTATCACAACTACCTAAAAGTATTGTCTCAATTAAAACATCTTCTCCTATCCTAGGATTATGTTGAAACTGAAAATGTACACTTCTATCAGTATGACTTCTCAAAGAATCATAGCTACAAATTTTATCACCAAAAGTATTCTTTAAAATATCAACTGTAAACTGTTCATCAGTCATAAGAAAACATTTATCATATTTAGTCAAATTGTCTTCTATGATTCTTTTATAAGTGTCAAGTGATCTCATTTCACTTGCTGTTTGTCCATGTCCTATTGTATACATATCAGTCCCACGTTTCTGAATACCAAATATATTTCCTTTGAAGTTAGTGATTTTAAAATCATCAATCTTTTCTTGAATGTGTTTCTTGACTATAAATCTATGCTGTATAATAGGAACTAATTCACGTAAAATATTTGCTCCTTCTTCTGTATAATAGTTACTTGAAGTGACAAGATATTCAATTCCACATTCTCCAGGATTCCTTACAGTATGAATCTGGTTATAGTGTTGTATTGGTGTTTGATCAAAATATAAATCAAACATATTATGTTGATGGTATAATGATCCAGTTACACTAACATATATTTCATCTTCCGGTTTGAGATGTTTCTTTTCGAAATAATATACATCAGACATAAGAGAGAAAAATCCTCTATGTTGATTTTCTATATTCAATTTGAATGTCATAAAAGTTCCCTAGTTATAATATCAAAATTCTGTGGAGATTGTACTCTAAAAAAGTTTGGTAGTCTATATGAATTAAATTTATCTAGTGTAAATACTTTTTCAAAATTGCTCCATTTATTGATAGACATAACAAAAGGTGAGGTAAATATAGAAACTAGATATTTACAATTTATTGCCAATGCAGCAATATCAACTAGACTATATTTCAAATCTCTAGTACAAGGATAATCACCCAATTTTTGTGTGGTAATTATTGAATATTTACTTGATAGTTGATTTGCCAAATTCAACATTTCATGATCTCCGCAATCAAATTGTCCTGAATGTGCAATGGAGTTTACTAGTAAAATGTCATACCCACCACTCATGAGATCATTTCTTAGTTTTATTTCTTCATATTCAAATACTACATCTGTACAAGGATTTGGTACTCCTATTCGTGAACAGTAGTAATCAAAAAATCTGATATACATTTCGTTATAATTAAAGAACTCAGGGTCATTATAAAAAAATCCATCAGTTGCTATCCAACTATTTTGTGCAAATATAGGGCAACTATCAATTCCATACAAATTGATCTTATTTTCATATCCTATGATCTGTTGCCTTAGTTCTGGAATATACTGATCAAGTACATAATGATTATATATTCCTCCATTTACATCACATAATTTTCTAAGAAGATGCAAATGGTATGTGTTATCTCCTAGGTGAAATTTATTATAACTATTATATATCATGACTGTGCCAACCTATTAATATGGTCTTTATAGTTTTTTTGAATCCCACCATTATAAACAGATTGTGTCTGATGAGAATCAAGATATTCATGCTGAAGAACTCCAGATATAAATCTATAATTGATCCTATTTTCAATACAATACATTGTTAATGCACGTTCAACTATATGACCAATAGTGTCATAGTTTAGTATAGCTCCACAACGCAACATAAACCATTCTATAAAATCTATAACAACTTCAGTTTTCCAAATTGAATTTGAGCTTCCCATCCATTGTTCTTTACCCCCATTATCTATATAGATTTCTCTATCAGATGAAAAATTTTCTTTATTATCTATAATAGGAAGAAGGTACTCATAGAATAGGAAGTCTTTTGCTACAGGGATAAATGAGAACACATCTTTTTCTTTTGAATGTTTAATAGAATCTAGTACTATTGAACTAAATCTAGGATGTAATACAACATCATATTCAAGAAACATAGAGTAATCTGATTTTAATAGTTTATTCATATGGAGAGCATACCACCCTGTGAAGGTGACAAGTTTGGGATATTCTTCAATATTGTATTCTAGTTGTCTAGCTACAATAACATTCTTTTTATTTTTTATTTCATATACTGGATTATTACCAAGAAAAACATAGTAGTATTCATTAAATATTTTAGAAAGTTTTCTAGTTCTTTCATAGGCTAATACAATATTTTGATCATGTACAAAAACATATGGAATTATTTTCATTCGTTATTATTTCCTTATTTAAACAATTTCTTTAGTAAAGTTTCTACTTTCACTCTGGTTGTATCATGTAATTGCATCTTGTCTTTATTAGTTTCATACCATTTATCAGCTTCACGTTTCCCTGTGATAGCAATTCCAGCACCTACCCAATCACAAACCATTTCTTTAATATATTTATCGGGCATAGATAGGGGAATTTTGGAACCGTCATCATATCTTAAAACCCAATATTGCCAATGGTGTTTGTTTTTATGAATATGATTTAGCCAAGCATAGTCGAAAGATTCTTTCACACCTTCTTTTGAAATAGACCAACAATCAAATTCATATTTGATCCCTGCCCCGAATTCTGAATATGCTCTATACTCACCGTAGAAAAAATTCTTATATGCATTCCATTCAAAAGGTAAGAATTTTGATAGATCGTGGGTTAGTCCTCGCCAGTACATCCCTAGTTTAAAACATTCCTTTGCTACATGATACTTGTGTTTGAAAATATACTTCATATATTTTATATTGTTCATTTACTCAATGTCTTCCTTATAGTATCTATTTTTGAAAGTTCTTGTGGTATGATTTTTCGTATTGAATCGAATAATTGCTTCAATCCAGTTTCATGTTTTTGAAGATAGTATTTTCCTAAGTGAGTATAAAAGAATTTGAGGAATTCTTCATCACCATATACAGTGAGAGCATTCAATGCTCTCATTTCTGCTTCATTTAATCCTAATGTTGTTTCAAACTCAATATTTAGATTGTTAATTATCTTTGCCATTATGTTCCTTTATTAGTTTATTCCAATGTTTATAAATACTCAATAGATACAACGATATTTATAGGAGTATTTTATATGAATGATGAAACTGAAGTAGAAGCGCATGTTATGAAACGAACACTAACAGAGATTGTAGTTGTTCCTGGGCATGAAGAAAGAAAAGCATCCAGAGAATTTCAACGATCTATTGCTAGACTGAAAAAAGATGGTCATTATAAATGTTGGGTTGATGGTAGTACAGAAGACCTTCAGGTACACCACTTTGGTGCAGAGTGGTGTTTGGCAGATGATGTTGATTTTGATAAGCTGAAAGAATTCTGTGAAACATTTGATCCATATGGTTATGGAAAGTTACTAACAAACACACCAATAACAAGTGTAGATGATATCAGAAATTGTCTGGTTCTATCACAAAAATATCATACAGGGGGAATGACTGATGGTGTTGCTAATGGTATTCATAATATAACTTTTCCTGCTTGGATATCACAAAAATTATCCAAGCAGGGAGAAAGTCCCATCCCTGATGATACTAAAGATATGTCCGATGATTTAGCAAGAGAACTTGTAGAAGAGAAATCAGAACTTGTACCCAAGTAATATGAATACTGTATCAGCTGTTGGTTTTTGAAAGCCAACAGCTGATTTCCAAAATTCATCCCCGATGCCAACTCCCCATGATCCTGCCTTTGCTGTTTTGAATAAATCTAAATACAACATTACATTAAGTACTGTTTCTGAATTGCCATTCACTAAACTTGATTGAGGGCCAATAAGTAATCCTAAAGAATTCACATTCGCATTTTTATCTGCTTTAAATGTATAATTGGTTCCAAAATTAATACCCGCACTGAATAGTTTATATTTTCCATTAGGATAAAATGCTCCTAGGGAACCAACTATAGCAGGAGAGAATCCTTCAGTTGTTATTACATCTGTAGGAGAAGTTGTGATTTGATTTGGGATTGTATCACCCAACGCTGATTGTACTATGAATAATATAAAACATAGTATAACTAATAATTTAATTTTCATTTTCTAATGGTTCCCAATGTGATATACATTCTACTAGTCTATTTTCGGGTGCTTCTGTAAACCAGAAGTCTCCCTTTCTATATGCTGAATATGGTTTGGTGTGGAATATATCCCACACATAGACAGGAATACCCTGCGGAGGTAACTTATCATATACGCTATACTTCATTTAATGTCCAACGGGAGGTTTCTTCCTAGGTTTAACTAGTTGAAATGCTAATTTAATGTTTACCACCAAATCTTTAAAAGAGTTTATCATATCTTTAACTTTCATATAATTTCCTTTTTAGTCTCATTAGCTGTGAACAGAATTCCCTTTCAGTTAAAACTGTTTCAGCTTCTTTGCTACGCCCTATTGAATGTGTAAAGACTGCATCTTTACCTGCGGCTCTTAATGCATTCCTAATCCAGCAGATTGCTCAAACATAGCATCATAAGCAGCTGTAATTAGCTTCTGGTAGGCATCAGACTTTCTAGGTATACCTACCCCTTTCCACCAGAGAGTTTGACTCTCTTGCCAGTTTTTCTTAGCTCCTGCTTTCTTTGCACCAAATCCAATGTAGGTACAAATCTCTGCTTGCATTTCAGGAGATTTAAACTTCCATGACTGAAGTAGACCCTCCATAGATTTACATAACACATTATCAAATACAAATGTGTTTGCGGTAAAGTTGGATAACGCTCCAGCAGGGTAACTTGCTTTTGATCCTACATCCATTGTCCTTCCCTCCCTCGTTTGACCATTACAAAAGATTCGCCCCAAGAGAAACGAATCATTTCCCTCTCACAATACTTACAAGTTAATACTTGCATATTCTCTTTTGGATATGTAGGATGCATCCATGTATGTTCATTATAACAGAAGATTCTTTCTCTTTGTTTATTAGTCCACGAATCAACTTCTTTAGATGCTGCTTCTACTTGACGCTGTAACCATCCAGGCTCAAATACTAACTCTTCCATTAATTTATTCCTTTTTAGAATTAGCATATTGTGATGTTCCAATACACTCAACTATTTTATCTTCATCTGTTTCCCAAATTTCAGCAACTATTCTACGTTCTTTGCCTATTTTACAAGGACCGCTTGGATAAAAACAAAATCCATCTTTATCCGCATATGTACATACAACTAGTAACGCTTTTATACCACAACTTGTATATATATCATCCATGACTAAAATTATCCTTTTATTTGTATTTATAAGGATAATTAATCTTTATAATCTCGGTACTTATAAACTTTACGCATTCTAAATTCTTTGATACCATAACCAAATACAAGATTCCAGCTTGCTTCAGGGATAACTTTAACTGAAGTCATATTCTTTGTATAGTACATTCTTATACCTTGCAAACCAATACGGTATTCAGGTTGTTGGAGTAATTTATATGTCAGTCTTACACGTTCAATTCTTTTATGAATTTTTTCAGTGTTTGACATTATATTTCTAACATCATCAAAAAATTTACGTCTAACCCTATAAGGAATCCAGTGAAAGTTAACTGCTAAGATATTTGTAGGTCTAATGTCTAATATGAATATGATTGGAACTTTATCATATACATGAATTTTCCCTTCAAGTGTAGCTTTATATCTAAAATGGTATAGTTTATTGTAGTCTAATATCATTGGATGTTATTTAGAAGTGATTTAATGATAGGTTTATTGAAATTTGGGTTATTTTCACATTGATGTAAAAAGTCAATAATAGCTTCCTTCTCAGTTTTACCATATCCTGAGAAGGAAGCTAGACTCTCTATAAAAGCTATGTACTCACATTCAAATGGATCATACACAATTTTCACTTTCATCAATTCCTCGTTATTACTGAATTGCGTTTTTTATTGCAGCAGTAGGGATAAGTTTCAAAACTTTATGTTCTTTGATTACGATTGGTAATCCTGTCCTAGGATTGCTTCCATTACGTTCTTGTTTAGTTTCTACACGTATAGTTCCAATCTCAGCAAGCTTCAATTCGCCCTCGGTTACCAAGGTTACCGCAAAAGAATGTACAACCGAATGTACAACAGCTTTCGCTAGTTTTTTAGTAATATTGAACTGCTTTGCAATATCTTCAATCGTTGATTTCATAATGATTTCCTTTAGTTAGTTAATTACAAATTTAAGGTTATTTTCATTGTACCTTAAAATGAATTGAAAGTCAATTTATATTCTTCAACCCCATTACTTGGGTAAAGAGCATTTCAAATCTTTCTTCTGCCAATTCTTCAATTCTATCAGTGACAAGATGAATCTTCCATTCACGTTCAGCTTTTTGTACCCTGATCATATCAGTTCTATTGGTTGAAACCATAATCAATGGTAATAAAATTAATTGTAGATACCCTGATGATATATAACCAATTACCGTCATTGTTTCGGGGAATATAACAGGGATAGTTGATAATAGCATAAAAAAGTAAAAACAAGACATTGTACCAACTTTTGATACCAAGAAGTCAGCAATTTTACCTGATATAGAATTATCAGTAGGGATTTTTTCTTTTATAAGAAATCTTCTAATTTCTTTTAATTTTTTTGAATCTGTATTATTTTCAACATACATCTCAAATTCTTCACATTCATGGCATTCCACGATGTCTTTAACACATGTATCACAATTCATATATGAACCTCCAAACAAATTTATTAGTTTGTTAGTTCATTAGTTCGTTTAATCTTCGATAATCCTTTTTTATGTTTAGGATTGTCACGTTTATCCTTTATAGTACCTTTGAAGGTTCTACCAAGGGGAATGGAAGGTAAACGCTCACCACCATCTGCGTTGCCTTTCATTTTAGCTAACTTCTTGAATACATCACTTTTTTTGTTTAAATTCATATTATCCTCTTTTGTAATTCCTACACACTTCTATTTATAAAAAAACATTTTACTACGGGTATTTATATTTGTCAATTAAAAAGGGAGTTAGATTTCTCTAACTCCCTCTCATTTGTATTGATAATTATCTTATCAAGTTGTTATTGGATTACCAAGTTACTCCAAGGGTATAACCACCACCGAAGGAAGAGGAACCGAAGTTAACTGCAAAAGTTCTGTAGTAGTTCTGAGTTCCATATAGAGTTCCAGCAATTGCATCACGAGTCATGAAACCAATCTTAGGCTGGAAAGTAACAGGGTCAATAACTTTCTGCATTTGTAGTGGAATATATGGGCAGTAGATGATACCGTTGTCGTATCCTGCGCCTTTGTATCCAAGTGTGATGTAGTCAGTGTATGCAAATGTATCCATGTATACAGTGAAACGAGCATCTAGAGTGCCAACTTTAGCAACACCAATGGTTGGTTTTACAGTTCCTGGCACAGCTGCGTAAAGGAAACCAGAAAGAGTTTCAAGTGCAGCACATACGTTAGAAGATGCAATAATGAAGTTAGCGGAACCTCTACGAGTAGTTAGAGCTACTTGATTTGCTTCACGAAGAAGACGATTGTAGAGGGTACGGATTTTTTCAGCTTCCCAACGACCGTCAGCTGTTCCGTTAGCAACGTTCACAGAACCGTAGTTCCATGCTGGTGTTACAGTTGCTTTTGCGTTAATTAGGTCAACTAATTCACGGTCAAGTTCTGCACCAATTTCATATTCCATGATGTTGATAAGTTCTTTCTCAGCATCTAGTCCATGAATGTTCTTTAAGTCTTGCGCCATTTCAAGGGTGTACTCAGCTTTCAAACGTCTGGTCTGAACTTGTACTTGAGCACGTTCAATCTTTAGCTGCATATTCTTGATTGAAGCACCAAGTGTTTCACCAACTGCTGTGGTCATTGGACCGGTCCAGTTTTTGAAGATTAGAGAGTATCCAACTTCGTTTGCGAAACCAGCAACAACAGTAGTATTAATACCTGCTCCGATTGCGGAAACACCTGGAGTAACTGCTAGTTGTGCGCCAGAAGCAGATGCAAAAGTTACTAAGCAACGTCCTGCTTCAGTGTAGTTAACAGTACCAGTAGCAGAAGGTGCGCCAGAAGTGAACACAACTGAACCAGATACGGTTGGAGTTTGAGTAATGTCGGCAAAAAGAACACCAACAGTCATGAATACAGCAGGGGCACCGGTCAAGTCACGGTTAAAGGTTCCACGGTCAACTGCGTTGATACCTGCGCCATCACCATATAGGTAACGTAGTGCATATACATAACCAGTAGGTTGTTTAAGAGGTTGTACACCTACGATCTCATTTGCTAGTAGGTTAGGGAAGATACGGCGAACTGCTGGAACCAAAATTGGTGTATACTGAGCAACGTCAGCTTGTGCAGTAGCTGTTTCATTTAGATACCCTTCTTGGTTCTCAAGAAGTTGTGCCATGTTTTCTCTGGATTGAACAGCAGGTGCTTTATCTGTGTCAATTAGTTCAGTCCATTTTTCAAGTAATACTGAATCGGCCATTTTAATTTTTTCTCCTTTATAAATTTTTATTGTTAAATGTTGTTAAGGTAACTACTCATCATAGATGATTTTTGTTTTACTGGTTCTGTAGTTTCAGTTTTTTCTACAAGTTTCTCAGGAGCTTCTTCTGATACTTTTTCTCCTAAAATTTTGTTTACTAGAACTTCAAGTTTTTCAGAGAATAGTTCTTCATCAAATTCTAGTTTCTTTGCCATTTCGACTAGTTTATCACGTTGAACATCAGTTTCTAATTTAATAGAAGCTTCGCTGATCATAGTTGCTTTCTTAACAGTTTCAGTTTCTTTACGAGATTCAATTAACTGGTTAACTAGTTTAGTGTTCTCACTCTGAAGTTCCGCAATTTCATCTTCAGAAGAAACAGATTCGTCAGATAAAGAAACATTAAATGCTTCTACCATTTGTTGAAAATTTCTTAGAACTTTTTCAGCAAGGCGAACTTTGGTGAAGTCTTCAACAATCTGCTCATTTTCTTTAATGTACTCTTTAGTGAAATACTCAAGATAAGCATCTGTTTGAGCAACTAGGTCTTCTTTAAATTCAGCAATCTCAGCCTTGTTAGCTTCTACAAGTTCTTTTTCTTTAGCTTCAATAGCTTCATTGATAGCTGCTTCAAAAAGAGTTGCAATTTGTAGCTTTACTTCTTCTGTCAAGATTTCTGATTGAATTCCCTCAAATAGCTCTTGAAGTGAATCTTTTGCATCTGCCATTGTTTATTTTCCTTTTCCTTTATAAGATTTTATACAAATTTATTGACCTAAAATTTTAATCAAAATTATAACTTACTAGTATTTATAGAAAAAAGTATATCCTTAAAAGAATATACCTTTAACTATTTAATATCATTAATTATTTTTTTAGATTTATCTCTTAGATATTTTAGTTAAAGTATCTTGAAATAACTTCATAAATGCCGCTTGCCTATCTTGAATTGAAAAAGGATTAACTATTACTATCTCATCCATTTCTTCTTTTACTGCTTTAATTTCCTGTTCAGTAAGAACTCCATTTTCAAGAATCCATTCTTTCCCTTCAGTAATAGATTGCATAAAACATCCAGGGCCACTAGGATTAAATACAGTATCAATACAAATCATATTATAATCATTCTGTACTATACCATTTTTAAGAGAACCTGTTCCCCTAGTACTAACACCAACCTTAACACCAGATTCAATAAGGTTCTTTAGAACATTACCTAAAGGCATTTTTTCAAGAACTTTAGCTTTACCAATAGCAACATTACCATCCATCTTTAGTTCTGTTACAAGATGAGAGATACGTTCCATATTAATTGAAGAAGAAGTAGGATGCTCACATTCACCAACAGACCTTCTATCTTTGATAATATCTTGGTATTTGTTAACTTGACCTTCAATTACAGGGCGTGGATAAATCCTCTTATTTCCATTCATAGCTTCCGCCACAACCATTGGCCCTGTGATGTAGATACTTCTAGTAGGAGCTTTACCTTCTTCTAGGCTTTCCTCTTCGATGATGTGTGTTTCAATTGAAGAAAAATCTACTTCTTCAATTAATATGTTTGATTCCATGTTGTTGCTCCTTATATTTTAAAAAGATGATAATGGTATTCTTTTCCAACTATTAGTCCCTATACAAACATAAAGATAAGAACTATCAAATATAATAGTACCTATACTACCAGTAGCAGATGATGCTATTGTAGTTAATGTAGTATTTACATTCTCTAATTTTGTTATATTTCCAGCTGCCATTTTATTATACCTCTTTAGAAAAAGCAGTCTTTTCTATATATTCAGTAAATCCTGCAAGATGAGTTTTCATCTTTTGTTCTACTTCTTTGTTAATAATTTTCTCAACTGCTTTATATTCTTTCTTTGCTACCTGGGTCAAAAAACTTGCATCTAACATAATTTGGTTTCCTTTTTAAAGTTTAGCCCTCAACGTGGATACTTCCACAAAATGGGCAAGTGACATAGTTTTTAGCGTTCCATGAAGAACCGCATGATTTACAAAGATATACTCCCATAGCTTTATTCCTTTATTTATTAATTTTCATAAAGACTATCTAAATATTCACAAATGAAGTATGCGTCAGATAGATCAAACTTACCCTTACTCCCTCCATAAGTTTCAAATTCAGTCTTATATGGTTCAGGGACTTTCAACCAAGTTTGATACTTAATATCTGAAAGTCTAATGAGTTCTTCATTTTCAAGTGCTAATGCTTTCTTATCTACTTTAGAAAGTGTTTCCATTTCTTTCTTTAGTAACTTAACTTGTAATACAATTTCCTTTAACTTTTTTCTTTCATCTTTATTAAAGAGTGGACTACGCCATGTAAGCACAGGGATAATCTCAACTAGAATACTAGGGTAGTCAGTGAATAACATTTCTCTAACACACCAGAAGTTACCTGCTATAATATCCTTTGAACTAGACACAGAACCAAAGGATAATCCTTCTAACCCTATTAATGTAGGTTTACATTCTTGAATGAATAATGAAATATGAGTTTTAATATAAACAAGTAAACTCTCATCGTTATATTCTTTTGGAGGGTTTATAAGTTTATATTTTATAGTGTCTCCATTTCTATAAACCATGCCAGTACTTCTAAGGCTTAAGTCAATACTTAGCATGGGCTTCTGTATCCCAAAACATCTGAAACAGAGAATCTAGAAATCTTAACTTCATTACTTTGATTTCCACCTAAACACCTTATGATACCATTAGAGATATCAGGGTGATCACAGAAAGTAACATGCCCTTGTAATGGGTCTGAGCCTCGTTTTAAGACCACAATACATCCAAGGATAGGCTTATCTATAGAAACACCCCAATTAAGGAAAGAACGAGCATTTGCTTCGTGTGTTCCTGGGTATCCAGCAGTGTCAGTTACAAAGTTTGCAAAAGCAGCACACCAAGCAACTTCATCTGAAGTTGCTTTTAATGTTGTATGTTTGTCATATTCAATAATACGAGGATTAGAATTAGGCCCAGGTACTGCGGATACTCCTAATTCCTTAAAAGCAATTGAATGTAATTTGTTACATGCATCTATTCTTTCCATTTATTAGTTTCCTTTTTATTTTACTCTTTGTTGAAATCTACTACTTGCTGCAGTTGGTGTTGGTGCTTCTTGTGTTTCGGTCCCAGGTTCAGGCGGAATTGGTTGATTGTTTGGTTGTGCAGGGCCTCCAACTTCGGTATATCCTGGGATATCTTCTCCTCCACCTCCTGATCCACCTTCACCAGCTGCAGGATCATTACCTAATGCGTCAGGTTGATTTGCGCCAGAAGCCATTCTTTGTTCAGCAATCTCAGCAATTTCTTCTGTTGATAGTCTAAGGATATTTTTTTGAATCCATTCAACAGAAAGAATACCTGTATCAATCAATCCTAGGGCAGCATTTGCACCATTCACTTTTACTTCATTGATCTGAGCTTTCTTGATCATAGAAATTTCATTTGAAGAAGCATAATTAAATTTAAGCTTTTCCTGAATTTTATTCCAATCATCAAGGGACATTACTTGTCTGGAAATTAAATCTTTCTTTAATAAATCTACAAACAGATTGTTAAACTTTCTTCTTAGTTTCTGAATGTATTTAAAGAATTTCATTTCCTCCTTTTCAATGTCAATTGTTGGGTTAATTGTTATTCTATCTTCTTTGTTTCTTCTACTATTAGGGACACATAGAGAAGAATATACTTTGTTAAGGAAATATTCAATATCATCAAATCCACCAAAATTAGAAGTTGATCCAGCTAGGGTTTCAACTGAAGTTCCTTTCCCTGTGGTAGAGTTAGTAGGAAACCAAAAGTCTTCTAATACAGAAATTGATTTTGAAGCATTATCCAACGTTCCAGTATCAGTATTGTAAACTTTTTTCTGACGATACTTATTGATCAACCCTTTCATATATTCTTCAGCTTTTGTTTTAGGAAGATTTCCTGTATCAATTTTGAAAATTCTTTTTTCAGTTGATCTTGTGATTCTATAAATGATCAAAGTATCTTCTAGTAGATATAACTGATTGATAGATTTCATTGCTTTTTGAATTGGACTATAATAGCATTTCTTATCAGGAGAAAGTATCCCTGAATTGATTTGTGTTATCTGTTCATCATAATATGTTATCTCAGCATTCTCTAAATCTTTGATAGGATTATATGTTTGATGTTTGTTTATGAACCATCTAATAGTTGAATCACTTTCATTTTTATATTTAACTAAATCATAAGGAGGAAGTAGAATTAGTTTCTGAATACCATCTTTTGGTTTTCTATTATTATAAACAACTTCGAAACTAAGAACAGAATCTATATACCATTGACGAAATAGTTCTTCACCCTTTTCGTTGAAATCTAATAGATATATAATTTTATCCCAGGACTCTCTGATCTTTGATTTAATATTTTCTGTTAGTTCAATATCATCCATATTTAAATCAACTACTGGATCGATTTCATCAAATACTATAGCTTCAGAAGATATTTCATTTAGTGCTTCGTCAACTTCAGGTAGAATTGCAGAGTCCCTCCATTTGCGGATCATGTCGGTTGTATTAACAGGCATTGAGTTTGATCCACCCAAAGCAAAACTATTTGTATACATTGAAAATGGGTCATATGTTATATATGGGTTTTCTGTGTCTACTTCTTTTGTGATTTGTGAAGAGTTCTTATGTCTATCTTTGAAAGCTTCCCTATCAGAATAGAAGGTTCTATTCAATTCTTCCCAAAGATTACTAATACCTTCTCTTAAATTCATAAGTTATATCCTTATACTTCTTTTTCTTTATTTATGATTTAGTTTCTTCAACTAGTGAATCCACATTATCTTTTAGATATTGAGTTAATCCAATAAATCCAGCTTCTTCTGACTGTTCATCAAATCCTCTAAATTTAACCCTAGCGGGGAATACATCAATTACTTTGCCCTCTAATTCTTCAAATACAATTGCCCAACCAAATGTGTGTAACATTCTGTTAGTCCACCAAAGTAGTTTGCTATTTTTAAATTCTTCCCACTTCTTTCGTTCTATCATTCGTTTATCTCCTATTGTCTCTAAGGATGTGTCTAGTTGGAGTATGCTTACTACGTTGTAAATACCTAGCTTTGTATAAAGAGGCAGATACAACAGGAAGCATATCCCAATGATCTTGATTTATAATTCTTATATTGGTACAATGTGACATATAGTATTTTCTGATAGCACACAATGCAAAATGAAGCGGAGGTTGATATTTGATAGTCCTATACCACATATGGAATAAACTTTCATTGATACATTTTCTTTTCATTTCAACAATCACTTGGATAAACTGTCTACGTAATGCCCCAGGAATCCAGTGCAAATTTACACCCAAACAAATTTGCCCCCTAATCTCTAATGGCAGCATCAATGGGTACTGATCATAGATATGAATCTCTCCAATTGTAACTGGTGTATATCTATAATAGTATATATTATTATATAGGAACATTGTTTAACCTTTTAGAAAGAATGGGCATTCCCTTTCTGTGATTACAACGAAATCAATATTTTTACCTTGGGTCTTTTTTTCTTCTATTATTTTACGTGTAGTTTCCCACTTGGCTTGATTTACTAAAAACGTTCTAAGTTGATATATATAACTGTTAGTTTTTCTTTTAGGTTCTTTGGGTAATTGTGTCTGCTGCCAAGGTTTTATTTCGATCCATAGTTCTTTTGTTTGCCCTGAAGGAGTTTTAGCAACAATTGTAAAATCCATATAGTATCTGTGTTTCTTGTTATCGATAGGAGAAACATAACTAATGATAGTTGATTCAGATTTCCACGATATAATAATATCATTTACATCTAACCATTTGAAAATAAACGATGCTTCCCAAGAGCTTCTAGTTGTTATCGGTCTAGTTCCATTATATTTTTGTGGATTCTTTAATAATGGATATATATCTGTTATTTGATGATATCTAGAGTTATTCATTTGATATTCCTAGTGTATCATTTAGTCTTAAAAATTTACTAGGATGTATAGTTATATGTTTAGTCAGAACTTGAATTGATTTACAATCTTTATTACAAATTTTACATTCCATTTCTTATTTCCTTTCATTAGTATCATAACTCACTGTAGCTTTACCAAATATAAAACCAGAAGATTTATATCTAGCAATTCCAGTTTCAAATTTTATCCAAGAGAAGTAGTTGTTTTCAATACCAACACGATAATTTTTATCACTATTAGGAAAGAGAGAATCTTCTTTTGTGCGTTCAGCATTTACATATATACGATACATCCCAAAGGTTTGCCCTATATTAAGTTGAATATCTGGTTCATATCTAGGGTTATCATATGTACTTCCCATAGCACCATCTACTTCTGTAGATATAGTCATATCAAATGCATAACAGTTTACGCTTGATAATATCATAACGATTAAAAACAAAATTAATTTTTTCATTTATATTCCTTTAGCTAAAGATATAGTAACTATAACCTAGGGTTAATGCGAATGTGAGTTCTTCTTCTGCTGAAGATTGTGAGGTCATTTGTATTCCCCCTATACTTTTAAAGAAACAGTTATAGAAAGTAATCTTATGTTGTATGTTATTTTTATTTGTAGTTAGTAACAAGGTTGAATCGAATACAGGGTAAGTTACATTTATGTTCCCTGTTAATGGATCAGCAGATTTTACTATGTAGTTATATACTTCTGAGTATGCCATTAAGTCTTCATCACATAGACAAGTAACAACTAAATCTTCATATGTCAATGAATCTCCATTTCTTAAATCCCTTATAACAGGGCGGGATATAACTAATTCACCTAATGTTAGTCCAGGGATATTAACATCGACTGTAGCAAGTTCTATATTTGTTTGATCTTTAAGATTTAAGTTAAAACTACTTACTTTAAATAAATTTGTAGCTGACATTTATATTCCCTTTACTGGTGTACAATCATCACAGTTAGTTATCAATTTAAGTTTATTATTATTCATTAATCTTCTTTCTTTTGGAAATTCAAATCTATTAGCATAAGCATTAATGAAATGGAGAATCAACAAAGGTAACGCCCAAGTCTCTAAAGAATTCATAATTGTCACTACAAAATTAGTATTCCATTGATTGTATGAGCAAACGAACCTAGAAAAATGTTCAATGAGTGTTACAGTCCAAAATGCAGACAAATAACAATGATATTTTTTATATCTAAGAATTCCTATTGTTATAATATATAAGCAAATGACTGAAATGATCAAATGATTCTGCCAATCTGACATACATGTTTCATAAGACGAAATTGTAGGCAGATTTGATAAGAAGAATATTTTCCATTGAATTGATGAATATACAAAGAATCCTAACATAGTAACAGGGATATACCATAGAATTTTTTTTAGAATACCTGGATAATAATCATATACATTAAGAGTATAATACCCAAAACAACCAAAGAATAGCAAATTCCAAAAGTGTTCTAGTGGTGGTGATAGTAGGTGAAGAATCCAATCATCATATAAACCTATTTGCCATCCCCACTCAAATCCGAGCATTGTAATTACTCTTATTAATAAAATGACAGCACCTATAAATGCAACGATGTGTTTTTTATCAAATACAATTTTGGTTCTCATTTGTAGAATGGTTAAGAGAAATACAGCAAAAAATAGCATAATACTAAGTTTTATTCCTAGATTATCTAATATTGGATTTCCATTGATACATGAAAATGCACTCCAGGCACCTTTAACAATTTTACCTAGGATAGTTGGTACATCCCCTTGGATATAATTATTGATTGTTTCGTTTATCACTTTAATCCTCCCTTACTCATTATTTAATCGCCCCACTTTTCAAGAACCAAATGAAAATGCTTACAATGACGGTTGCAATATTGGTTATGAAGGATGCTACTACTAGGATTGTTAGGGTCTTTTTGTTTTCGTCAGCTTTTTGTAGATTTGTCAATAAAGGTGTCCATTTATTGAGATCAAGAATCAATGCAGAAATATGATCCTCTTGTTCGTCCAGACGAACTACAAGTCTTTTGTCTAGCCTATCAATAGCATCTTTACTTCTATCTTCTGATTCTTTAATTCGTTCCCTGGCATCAGTTAACAAAGCCTTTACTGATCCTATGTCAGAGAATTCATCACTCATACAGTCACCTTCCTAATGAAATATTTTACAATAGTATTTATAAAAAAGAGTTGCCCTATTTTTAACTATAGAGCAACTCTTGATAACATCAAATTTATATTTTATTGTTAGGACGGAGCCATTGAAACTTCAAAGTAGTCAAACTTTAAAGTAACTGTAACTTCTTCTACTTGGTCAGAACTATCCATTGATAGTTCAATAGCGGATACATTAGTAGGGTATGCACCAATTAGTTTGTATGTAGCAAGAATATCATTCTGAGTTCTACCTAGTTGTTGCATGGTAACAACATCTGATTTGTATTTCCCAGGTTGACTTCTCTCGTTGGTTTGCATTTCAGCCATTGATTCCATCCAACCTTCGAAAAACTCACGTAGATCGAATTCGTAGTTATTATGGAAAGTAAATGTAATGTCTTCGAATGTAGGATCACCAGCAATATTATAATCCATTCCTTGCCATTTCAATTGTACATTTCCAATTGTACGTCCAGGTAGAGAAGTACTTTTAACAAGGAATTCATGATTTTGTTGCCAATTAGTCATTACTACACCATTATCATTTCCTCCTGTTGTGATATCATTGCTTGGATCACCAATGGATACCCAAAAACGATTTGGTCTTGCAAAGTCTGTTACATTAGCCCTGAATTGTGATAAGCTTAAATCTGGCATTGTTTTGTTACTCCTTTATTTAATGAAATCTTCAATTTTCTTTAACTTGTCATCAGAAAGTTTTGTTAGAGCTTTCTGTATATTATTTATACGATCTTGAGATGTAGTCTTTTCAGGAGAATTTTTTAATGCTGAATAAGAGATACTCCAAGTCCCATCTTGGTTCCTTTCTTTCCTACCAAAAACAACATCAGGGTGTGCTTTAACAAACTTTGCTTGATCTTGCCCCAAAATGAACCCTGTAGCCCCTGTTAAGGTTCCTTGCCTAGGGATACTATCACTTACCTTCTTAACTACCGCTCTAGCCTTATCTGCGCCTTTTGTGATAGTTTCCTTAGCAGCACCCAATCCCCTAGCAATTTTACTGAAAGCAGTTTCGCTATGATCTTTATCATTTCTAGTGTAAGAATAATCAACATAGAATCTACCTACTTTATCTTTCATAACAGCAGACGCTTTAGGGCTAAACTTTTTGTCCCTCTCTAGATATCCAGATATTTTCTGCTCTAATTCTTCAGGAGTATCACCGTAAATCTTTTTAGTATATCTATCTGCCCTAAGTAATCCTTCATTTATCATACTTGTCCCTCGTTTTTAAAACTGTAATATATCTTTCAAGATCATCTAAAGACTTATCTGATAATGTAGCCAAAGCTTTTTCAATATTACTTCTACGATCTTTTGTTTTATTGATAACTACTTTTTCTTCTTTAGAATTTTCTTTCGCCCAAGCATCTATTTTATTTTGTAACATCTTTTTGTCATTAGGAGCAAGTGAAGAGACTGATTTATCATAGAAAACTACATGGGCAACTTTATCAGTACCCTCTGTTCCATAGTTATAAACAATTCCCATTCTATCAATATAATCTTTTTCAAACTTTTCAATCATTGAGTCTAATTCTTCATCAGAAGATGCATGAATCTTACCATGTTTCAAAGTATAATCACTAGGGTAGAATTTACTAGTATCATCATACTCTTTTTCAGTGCTAGGATTATATGAACGATCTTTTATAGGTATATCAGTTAACTCATTTAATTTCATTTTTGTACCTGTTCTTGATCTTCAGGATTAGAAGTTTCTGCTTCAGGTTCTTCTGCCGGTGTATTGCCAATATTGTCCTCAAGGTCTTTATTTAAATCATTCAATTGCCAACCACCATTTTGTTCAAATTCGAACCCTGCCACAATCTTAACAGTTTCAGAGTTAACAGAAAGTACTGGTTGTGTTCTTTCAATTCTATCTAGTATTTGTTTATTACCTGATTTATCATAATTAGAGAAATCTACATTATCATCTGCATTTGAATCTTTGGAAATGATTACACCCATAAAAGATGTTTCAGAGTTATCATCAGTATACCCATGAATCTTTTCTCCTATACTAGCTAAGAATGATAATTGATCAGGGATATCATGATAATCTGCTTTAGTATAAAATCTAGGATGCCCTTGATTCTCTGTTGTTAGAATTCCTGCTATCTTTTGTTTTAAATCAGATAGTCTTGTTAACTGTGCAACTTCTGATTTTAGTAAAAATATAATTCTGTATAGAGGTCTTCCATCTTTACAAGAATATTTTTCAATAAAGTTTCCGAAATCAGCTTTAGTTTTATTCCAATTACCCTGGAAGGTATTTTCAATGAAAGCATTGATTGCATTCTTATCATCTTCTTCTGTTAGAAATCGTTTGAATGATTTAAGCTTCATTTGTATAATCCTTAATTGCTTTTTGATATTCTTTATTATCAGGATAAAGTTCCGATAACATTTGTCTAAATGATTTTAATTTCATACTTATTTTATCCTCTCTGCAATATCAAAAAAGTTTGATCCATCTTTTTCTAGTTCTTGACTACGTTTCTTATCAAACTTCCAAATTTCATCTGGTTGTAATGCTCCGCCGTGAGCAACATGCGCTCCTGCATCAATGAGTTCATGTTTCTGTGCATCAGTCATTCGCTTCATTAATGTCTTTCCTGCTTTGGCCCAATAACTATATTCTCCATCCATAATTCTTCTAATACTACTAGCTGCAATATATTGATCTGCTAATCTATTCAACCAAGGAAATTTTCTATCATAAATCATTTCACCAACACTATCTTCATCAGGTTGAACATCGGTCATTTGATTCCCATATATTACAGCGAGGAAACCATATTGACCAAAACTACCAATAGCTATATCAGACATTTTTTGTCCTATCATTGCTGCACCAAGACAATATATGATTGCATATCTCAAATCAGGTGTACAATATACTTTACCAGCTACAGGTGTTAGGTTACCTTTCTTTCCTGCTAGGTCTGGTGGTTGTAATCCAGTATCTTTAATACTCTGAAGTGACTTCTCTGAAGGAAATCCATGATAGTATTTCTTACCATGATCTTCAGCCCTAGCTGCTGCCATTTCTATTAAATGTTGTCTAAATGATTTTAATTTCATAATTACCAATTTAGTGAGGGTGATTGTTTCTTTCTATATTCTAAGGAAAGATTACCATTACTATCTACATAAGCATGAGCAGTTTGTGCAGCAGCACCCCAAGAATATAGACTAGAAGTATTACTATCAAATCCATAGTCTATTACATACATTTTGTTGTTCCAAACACCCCAATTGGCAGGGCGAACTAGATCAGCAATACCTAACCCTAATTCTTCACATAGATTAAGGAAATCTTCAAATCTTTCCATTTGTTCTTCAGTATCGAATACACCTTTATTATCTAGATTCCTAAGAATTTGAATATCGTGTGCATATTTTACATAGTCTAATGTATTACCAAACATCTTATACCAAAATTGTTTGAATTGTTTTTGTGAAGGAGGGGGAGCTAGTGGCATTTGAATCCAGTTTGATAATTCTTCATTATCAAATGTAATACCTTTATTCCATTGACTTGTATCTAGTATAGGTAATAGGAAAGGATTATCACCGACATTTTTATGGTGTTGAATTTCAGATGCATTTTGTGTAACACCTTTTGAATTTATAGCTAATTTGAATACGGTAGTTACTTTACCAGAAGCAGGAAGACCATATTTTTTTAGAATGTTAGGGTTGAATTGTGAAGCTTCTACCTCTACTTTGAATGCAATTCTTGAAGAACCTTTTCCGATTTGTGTTCCTAGTTCTTTAAATATTTTTCCAGTGCCTGCAAATGTATACTTTCCAGGCTTAGGATCAAGAGATTTAGGATCAGTTCCAATTGGTAAAGGCATTTCATTTAAAAATTGAGTGAATGATAATAGTTTCATGTTAGGATACCTTCGCAGATTTAATAATATAATCGCCATTAGTAACTTTAGAAATTTCAACAGTTAAAGTATTAACTGGATTAAATTCGTTTGTCCTGGCTAATTTAAAAGACATAGTAGGGGAGATGACAACACCTTTACCTTTGAATATATCACCATCAGGACCAATAATATCATATCCAAACTGAGATAGAATCTTTGGCAACCCTTCTCCATTAGGATCAAACAAACCTTCAAATGCCCCTGTGTTGTCATATTCTTCAGCCGCACCAGATGTGTATCTATCTAACTTCTGATTGATTTCAGTTAAAGATTGTCCTTCTTTTAAAAATGTTTTGAATGACATTATCATATTTTGATCCTAATTATAAGTTTTTATATTATTTATGAAAAACAAACACCCTCATATATAAAGGGTGTTTGTTTTCCTTTTTTGTCTATATAGAGAGAAAGAGGAATTTTTATTGTCCTGTTAATGCTCTATCTTCCACCCAATCTGTATTAAGAACATTAGCTGATCCTGTTGTTATCCTCGTCCATCCTTTTAATACATACTTAGCGCCAGATAATCCAGCAAATCCACCAGACCATGAAAGAATAGTTAATGCTGCTTTATTTCTGACATAATCTCCTGAATTATATGTTCCAGTTGTTGGCATTGCTGATGCTTCATATCCTGTTATAGTACCATATTCTATCCAGCTGCTATTTCCATCCGTATAAAATGATCTCTGGCCTCCAGGAAGCACTACTCCTGAATATGAAGATGCTGGTATAGAATTTAATGTACCTGAAATATCTTTATAGTATACTGTATCTGATGTTGTAAAATATAAGTTAACATTATTAGTAAAACTTTTATTACTAATAATATATTTTTTACCAGCATTATTTGAGTTACCAGTTGGTAATGATAGTGTAGCAACACCAGCATTATTACATTCTATAAACGTTTCACCATAAGTTCCTGCTTGATATGATGTATTACTATTCCATAGATAATGTCTAGACGGAAGTTCAACTGAATTCTCAAACCAAGATGTATTAGATGCCCTAAATGTTCTTGCTGTTTGAGGGGCTAAAGTAAATGCATAAGAAGCAGAATAATTAGTTCTTATTTGCCCTAACATTACATATATATTACTTCCATATATTGTTACATTTTGTGGCACTAATGTTTGATTTATTAATTGTATGTCTTGCCCTGATATAGTTGGAGCAGGGACTGTTATATTTCTACTCCCTGTAACACTACCATTATATAATATCAAAACATTTTCAGAATTTGTTCCGAATGTATAATCTGCATCAGGCATACTATAACTTACATACGGTGTTGGTGTTTGTGCCACTGCTGGAATTTTAGGTATTTGTAAATTAGGTGTTTGTGATATTGCAAATTCATATATATGATAAATTGAATTTGGAGTATCTGTACCGTAATTAGTAAATATTAATCTTGCCATAACCCCTAAAGCACTTGATGGTGAAATAAATGGGATTGACATTGAATATGGTGATGTTGATACTGGTAATTCTAATTGAGTAAGACCAGAAGCAGCATAAGTTTGTGATATAAAATCATACCCTGGGTATGATCCACTGGCACTAGATACCCCTATCTTGATAGGGGAGTTTGAATGTGTATATCCATTATCATTTTTATAAGTAATGTTTATATAATATTGTGTATTTGGTGTAAGAATGCTTGTATTTTGATCCATTTCCATATTTACTGCAGAAACACCTTGAACAACTTTACAAGAAGCAATAGTACCTTGTAAAAGTAAATCTGTAGTATCTCTAATTATTTGACCTGATGTATTTCCACTTTCAATCCAGTTAGAAAATATATCTGATCCACTAGTACCAGAGGTTGCAAAAGTAGAGTTTGACAATACATTATTACTTGATGGATTTAAAATATTACCAGTTGCTACCTTTGCGCCAAATACAGAAGATGGGATACTTGGAATAGTAGAACCTTTAATATCTATAATTGGGTTTGAAGTTAAGTTATCAATAACAACAGGATTTGATGTTGCACCAAAATCCATCAATGTTCCATTAATGTGAGTATCCATAGACTGCTTTATGTTTATAATACCACCAGACTTGGTGACATAGTTTACTAGAACTAGATTATCTAGTTTGGTGTTCAATGTACCAATAATTTCAATTAATGATGGGCCTGTATCTAATTCAGGATGATTATACACACCCTCAATATAAGGACTAATGAATGTATCATTATCATATCTTCCAGCTGGAATTAATGGAATTGTTGTAGCTATACTTAAATCACCTTCTAAATGTAATCCAGCAAGAGTATTACCACATGCCTGGAATGATATGAAAGTATTACCTTGACCTTTCTTTTTTATCATACCATTACCAGTGTTAAAATTAAATATAGGTCTAATCCAAACTGATTGATCTGAGAAAGAAGCCCCATTATAATCTACCAAAGCTCCTGTAACACAGTTTCTAGCCTCTACATCAACATAGGTACTGTTAATAACTTGAGTGAGATGAAATCCAGTAGTACAATATTGGCAATATACTTCTTGTATTAATATATGCCCATTATTATTAGCAACTACCCCTGTGTTTCCGTTGGTAATGATGAGCTTTAGCAATCCACCCCAATTATTTCCATATCCATCTGTTAAGAAGTTTATTACATTATTTGAACTGTTAGTCATGTTTAAATAAGTTCCACGTAACCCTTCCCCTGTTAAATAGACAAATGCAGGGATATTAATTGTGGATGATATATTCCATGTTCCCATCGGAATTCTAACGACTCCACCACCATAAGTTGCAACAATGTAATTAATTGCATTTGTTATAGCAGTACTATTGTCAGAATTTGTAGTTGCTGCACCAAAAGCCCTAATATCTACAAAAGGGCTTTTGGTAATAATATCATTTAAATATAGTGTTCCTGGGTATGTCATACCAGATACAACAACACTTTCAATTGTGCTAATCATACTTGATACAACTGGATCAGTTATATTAAGAGGTCCAATTTTTGTTTTATCACCTTCTGCCATAATATTTCCTTTAATATTTTATTTTAGTAACTAGGATACCATTTTTGTATTGACCCATCATAAGTCATCTCTAGAACTTTACCCACAACAGCTGTAGATGCTAGTGCAATATTACCTGATGTTCCTGTAGTAAATACTCCATCAGGGATAATTCTAATTGAACCTATAAATCCAGTAAAAGGAACACTTATAGTATTAATTTGTGTAGTTCCTGTAACATGGAAGAATTGACCTGTTGGTGTAATAGTTCCAGCTGAACTTACAGCAGCACCAGATAATGATGTAGTATAACCATTAAACACTGTATTACCATTATCACTCATTTTAAATAGTATAGTATTACCACTATTTCTTAATGTAAATGTGCCATTAGTTGGTAAGAATATTCTAGCATCACTAGGAGAGAATAACATTCTAGAAAGTCCTGCCCCTGATCCTGAGTAAGAATCAAGAATTTGGAATGTTCCGTCAGAAATTCTTCCTATTCTATATTGTGTTGCTCCTGTATGATCAAGCCAAGAAATATAACTATTTTGATCCGCAGTTACTCCTGCTTGGTAAGTTTGATGTACAGTAGAAGCATCAACTCCACCATTACATGCTATAGAAGAGAAATAATATTGGTCAAATCCATTATCAAGTAATTTATTATTTGTAGCACTAGTATCCTGGGACAATAACAACACACTGCCAGTTCCATGTGTTATTTTAGAACCTTTAACAATATTTCCAGTTGATCCAGCCCCTGAAAAGTTTACAGTACCAATGTCTATAGTTGATCCTGATGTGGAAAATGTACAACAATCAAAAATATTATTGGTTGTGATATTTAAACCACTACCAACTGTTACTGCATAGTATGCGTTAGATACAAATGATTCTCCAATAAATCTATTATTACTTCCCCATACTTGTAATGCAGAAGAAGCAGTAGTAACGTCTCCTTGCCATAGATTACCCATGAATAAACAATTTTGAATATTTTTAAAATTACATCTATTATTGGCTAAACTTTCAACTATATTACCAATTGATTGACAATTTGAAATTGGTTGGGTCACATATATATTTGGAGTCCAACTCATAGGGGCACAAGATTGGGATGCAGTAAAATCACCAAACCTATTATTATTAAAACTACTATTAATCCACCCTGTATTTTCAATACCAATTCCAGCAGCTTTCCTAATTGTATTTCTTGATACATCAGTCTTGCTCCCATAACCATCTAAACTAATAAAAAATCCAAATGGGTTCCCTGAAGTAGCTAATGTACCTAAATTATAAGCATAGTTATCGGTAACTGCTATATCTCTAGCAGCTTCATATTGATCAGAACTAGTAGCTCTATTCATAATGGTCATCGCAATACAACCAATATTGACAAATTCATTATGTCTAATTCTTAGATTCTTAACAACATGACCATTATCGCCACTTGTAGTTCTGGTGTAAGCACAGAAACCAGAAGTAAATGCGTTAGGAACAGAAAATTTACAATTGGTAATATCTAGTCCATCAATATTATTTTGAAGAGAATATAATACCGCATATCCTGGGTCTAAAGTTGCATTTACATAAGTATTATTAAAAAATATACCATCAATAACACTATCTTTTACTTCAAGAAGTTGCATCAAGTAATAATTGAATGCTCCTGTGATTTGAGTTGCACCTTTAACACCTATTAATTTTGACCCTGATAGTGACACTGTTAACTTACTAGTAATTTTATATGTTAATGGTTGGAATAAAACTGTTTTTCCGATAGCTGCATTTAATGCAGCTTGTAGTGCAGCTGTATCATCAGTAACACCATCACCTACAGCACCATAAGCTCTTACATCAATATATGGCCCTGATGTTATAAAATCTTTTACAGATAAAGTTTTTGTAGCTTGGTTAAATGTTAAAGTACTATCTTGAGTAACACTTCCATTTGTAGTTGTTACTTTTTTAATAGAGAAATAACTAACAGAACAAAGTGCAGAACTTCCTTGTTGAATTGCGAATTGCATCCCATCATTTACAGCAGAACAAGTTATAGTTGTTATATGTGTACCAGTAGTATTCCAATAAGGACCATATTGATTGTTTGAACCACCAACAATTCCAACTGCTACCGCACCACCTGATGTTGTGATGTTACTAATTGTTAAAGTTATTTGATATGTTGTTCCTCCAACAGAACGTGGGTTAATAGCATACATGGAAGAAGCACCACCATTAGAAGATGCTATACCACCTGAAATAGACCAGTTAGGTGATCCACCAACATTACCCCAAAAACTTGTACTAGTAAAATTAGTGTCTAGTAACAATTCAGGACCAATTGTTACTACTGGTGCAGGAGTAAATAATAATCCACTGGTTCCCCAAGTATTAATTAAATCTAATGGAGCAACATTAGTAATATTTGTTAATAGAGAACCATCACCACTAAATTTAGGTGCTGCTAACACACCATTATTATAATTTAGTAATGGATTTTGAATTATTGATCCTGCAGTCACTGAAACAGTTTTAATAGAAAAATATGTTATTGATAAATTAGAAGGTGCCCCAGGCTGTAAACAAATTGTTCCTGCTCTAGTAGCAACAAATGTATCTGTGAATGTTCCAGCACCATAATGGTATGTTCCTGACTGATTTCCTAAAGGATCACCATTATTACTAAAACATACTGCACCTGATACATAATTTGCCACGGTAAATGTTATTTGATATGTGGTACCAACTATAGCCAATGGGTAAGTATTATTATATAATGCTGCCACCCCTGATGAGTTATTTACATCAGCCCTACCATTACCAATAACAACCCAAGGAGAGTTTGCAGACCATACACCACCATTACTAATTGATGAAGATGCAAAGTTGGGATCACTATTTAATTCTGAACTAACAATACTGGATGCAGGGTTAGTATAAAGAATTCCTCCACTTGCCACCCATGATTGATATTGGTCAAAAGGAGAAGCGTTAGTTAATGGCACAATATTAGTTGTATAATTCATATTTTTATAATCTAACATAGAATTAAATCTATTAATCAATATAGGAGATAGATTCACTGTTAGATTATTATTAATAGTATTATATGTAGTTGTGCCATCCCAAGCCACAATTGATCCAATTTCTGCATAAGTTCCTAATGAAAGTGATACAGATTTTGTATCATCAGTCCAAATATAACTTGAAGATACTCCATTACTATCGGTTGCAGTTACTTGATATAATCCTATAGTTGAATCATATTTATAATCTCTTAATTTCTTTCCTACTGCCCAGGATATAAATCTTTGAATTGCATATCCAGTAGGAGTAATTTGTGCTGGTGTAGTTCTATTAACAGGAGCAATAGCAGAAGCAGTATAATCCATACCATATAGATAGCATCTATCTAGTCCTGCAACCCAATTTGAGATGAACATACGCAATGCATATGCAGCTTGCATAGCATCTGGCATTGGAGTTATCCCACTACTACTCTCAGTTACAAAAGTAGAGCCATTATTATATGATAACCATGTTGATTCAGTATTCCACAATGGTAAATTACCAATACCATGTTTATACATTACTGCTCTGAATTGTTGAGCTAAATCAATCATTGATTCTGGTTGAAGAGGGCTTACATATAAGTGACATCCTACAATATCGACATACTGCGAAGCTAATGCCAAGTAAGAATCCATATAAGAAACACCACTTCCACCATAACAACATGCACTAATAACTTGAATATTAGGGTCAATTGTTTTTAATGTATCATGAGCTAGCTGTGTAAGTGTTGCTAATTGTGATACAGTCCCTGTGAAGAATGTATATGAGTTAGCTTCATTCCATATTTCATAATGAGTAATTATTCCTTTATATCTAGTTGCAACAGCAGAGACATAATTTGTCCAATATTCAGGGTGATTTGAATCAGGAGGAATATTAGAATATCCTGATCCATTTGTATTATCAGTAACTCCACCATTAATATTCATTGTTAAATTTGGACTAACAGTGAAAGATGTTGAGTTAACCCTAGTAGTTACAGTATATGAAGTTGGATCAGAAGCTAAAATAATTTTTTGACCTACATAGATAAGATCAGATTTATTAATAGTAATGGAATTAGTTCCACTAGTACCAACAGCAGTTAATCCATTTGCCCAGGATGGTGCTTGCCCTAATGTCATTAGAATTTCCATACCATTAGTTTGGGCAAAATTTACATAAGCATCAAGTCTAGTCCAGTTGAAGGTACCGTTACTTGGGTTTATAGAACACCAGTTAGTTCCAGTATCCCAAAGTCTAAGAGTACCGAATCCTAGGGGTTGATATGGAGTTTGTGGTGTATCCCCTGCGATAGCTTTACAGTAATGAATACCGAAAAAACTTGGGTCTATATATTTTGACTGATCAATAGATACAGAGCTTATAATACTCTGAACAATTGAATCATCTAGGGTCATTGGTGCTATTTTTGTTATTCTACCAATTGGCATAACTTATTCCTTTGATCTCTTTAATTTTAAATAATATGAAATTGCAGATTCTTCATCACAACCCTGAACTTTTTGAATGAACCTGATGAGTTCAGGGTATTCCATTGTACGATATGCTTTTGATATATCAGGGTCTATCTGATCTGAATCTTCTAAAGTTTCTTGTAATATGGTAATAAATCTACTCATATTTATACGTCCTTAGCAATAGTCTTACCACATTTAGAACAAATCAAATTCTCTTGTGATACACCAACTCTTTTTCTTTCTACGATACCTTTATCTTCAAGATATTCTTCATACTCATTTAATCCTTCTTTTATATTAGAAGGAATGTTAAAATTACACCCACATGCTAATTCAATCATTTGGGTCTTTTTACCTTCTTGAAGTTTTACTAATGTATTATCAAAATCCATTATGATTCTCCTTTAAACATTTATCTTTATTTATTAAAACAAAAAAGACCCTAGCTCAGTTAAGAACTAGGGTCTTTTATTTCTTTGTTATTTTTAAAGTTATACTACATTCCAGATATCCGCATTAAATTCTTTCATTTTATCTATTGCAGCTTGTTTGCTTCTTCATATGTATCAAATCTTTTTATTATATTTACGTTTCTTTCATAACACTCATAAAATCTAGTGTAATCGCATCCACATGATGCTTCATAGTAAGACATAGCAAATGCTATAAATGTCTTACTCATTTGTTACCTCAATTCTAATATGAGTATTTTCTTTAAGGTCACAATGAGGGCAACCCTTCTTATGACAATGCTCATGAGCATTACAACCACACGAACAATATTCTTCATCTTCAGAAATATGTATCATTCCACCCTCTCTTTAATCATCCTATGAAACCCACTATCACTCGCTATGTTGGTCATTTTGTTAATATTGAGATATTCATTCATTTCAACCAACAAGGCATAACAGAGTTTATATTCTGATACAATTTTATGTACCGCATCTTCCTTTGCAGATATCCAAAGTTTTGATTGGGCATGGGAATTTGCTAGATCACGTATCTTTATACCATCCTGCCAACCACATTCTTTATTAAAACAGAATTCATTCACAAGTTAATCCTTCACATGCTTGAAGATACCATTTTCATCAGGTGCATTCCAAGTCCTGTTCTTGTTGATTTCCAGCTTCTCAAAACAAGCATCAAGAAGGTGTTCAGTGGTATTCCCTGTGGCAAGGCGATAAGCATCAATCAGTAGCTGAAGACAATCCGCCCATTCATGTTCATCTATTGGATCAGCAATGACTTCATCAAGTTCTTCTCTCAAATGATTTAAAAGACTTTCAACAGTCCTTGGGCCGAAAGTAGTATCAGCCCATTCCCCTAGTTCATTTTGTAATTTTTGAAATTTACTCATTATTTTCCTTTATAAGTTTTCTAATCGTTATTCCTAACAACAAAGGCCAAAATAATATTAAACAAAATGATAATGATAAAACATGACCCAGCCACATCCAAAATGAATCGCAATCTCTTTTAGGGAGTATCCCTAGGGTGAACAACACACCAATAACCCAAATTATATCATTTGACATATTAGTATTTCACCACAATATACTTATCTCTGTAGCTGCAATGAGAGCAAATACAAATCATATCTCTATTTTGGGTTTTCATTGTACCACCGGCATACTGCCACTGCAACAATTCTATGTTATGTGGATTACCAACACCAATCACCTTTCTGTAAAGTGTGAAGTATTTCCATTTATGTGATGTAGGATAGAATTCTTTAATCTTGATAATACTTCCTACCCTGATTGGGCCATTAATATTATTTGTCATAACCATTCCTTGTCATGTTCATAAGAAGTTTCATTGCATCTGCTTCTAATGTATCACGATAATATTTAAGCAAAGTATCAACATCAGATTTACAATATTGTACAATACTTCCATTTTGTAATAAACATCCATTAGCTTTTAATCGTGCAATTTGTAATGCGGTTTCTACTATGTTTCCTGGGTTGCTCATTTATAATTCCCTTTTATATATTCATCATGTGTAATTATTTTGCCACATTTCACACATCTTAAATCTGATCCTGGGTGACGATAGATGCAGAAGAATTCATGTTTACACTCATCTAGTTCTTTTTTAATATTACACTCAGATATAATCCTCAATACAGAATTCAAACTTCTAATCTCTTGTTGAAGTTCTTCTCTATCAATCATAAGCTCAGAGAACCGCACAAATAAGGAGTTTTCATCTTTGTCTGTATGACATTTTACCAGATATCGTGATATTAGATTCTCGGATTGATTAGCTCTTTCTTCAGTTAGTCTCATTTTTTAATTCCTTGAATGAATTCTTTTATTTGACTTGGTTTAATTCCCATACATGTACCCCCAACCTTTCCAATACCCACGTTCAATATCATTTCAAGACATACCAGTGACAACCGATTCATCAGTGACATGCTTTACACCAACAGGAGAATATATAATAACGGTTGATCTTAGTATCTTGTACTGCCATATCATATTGTCTAAATGGATTCTCCTGAATCCCTTTCTCATTGGGTATTGATTTATTTGCACAACTCACCTTTCCTTGAAGCGTAATAACAGTCGCCCCACCAATAACCATCAGATACAGGTTTACCTTCATACACAAAATTGTTACTTATGATTTTGATTCTTTTTAATCTACACTCCCAAAATGGAAGATACTCAACCTGATATGAGATACCAGCAGGAAGAAAATGTTTCAGTTCATCAAACAGTGGGACATATTTTCTAGCTACTTTTATGGTTAGCTTTCCAACTTCCTCAATTATAACTGCACGTTTAACTGTGTGAGAAACCACAGCAGTAATATCTTCCATTGTAGTTAGTCTTGACATGTTATTAACTCCATCCAGAATACTGTATTGCAATGATCCCCTTCCAATATTGTATACCATCCAAGTCTAGTACAATCATCTACCCAAGTGTATGCTTCATCACCTACTTGAATCTTATCACCATCAATTAGGTCACGGTAAACTTTAACATCACTCACAGCATTTCTCTCAATTGTGCCTCTGTAACGATCTTAACGCCGTCTTTAGCCAGTTTTTCTGCTTTGGTGTACTTGCTACTGCTTCCCCAACTGTCAGGGGCGCAAACGAGGAATTTGAGCGTTTTAGAGACACTTGAAGCGATAGTTCCACCAGCTGCAACGATCATCTTCTCCAGTTCTTTTTTCCCATCAGGGAACGATCCTGTAAGGACAAAAGATGCACCAGTGAGTTTCCCTGTTGCAACAGCTGCTTTAGGTTTCGGATTGTATCTACTATCATTCAGAACCATCTTGACAACGTAAAGGTTCTTGTTCCAATCATCCTTGATTTTATCGATCACCTTCTGCCCAATACCTTCAGGGTAACCATTCATTTCGAAAAAGAGTTCATTTGCTGCTCTCAACACTTTGGTAGCAATAATGAGACTACCTTCACCGTAGAAGTCGATGATCTTATTAATGTTGGTAGAACCAGCACCATCGAAAGAGAGGCAAGCAAACAATTCTTCCATCGACTTGCTGAAAACATTCTTTTTCAGTTCGTCTTCAAAATTGGTAGCAGACTTGGAAGTAGGATCAGGTCTGAAAGTAAAAAGATTAGTAAAGTTAGTGATTCCCCAATTGGTTAAAGATTTCTCAGTTGCATTCTCCACCCCACATTTAACGATGAATGATGCAACTTCTTTAACCTGTTTGGTTTCACAATCAGGGTTGACGCAAGCAAGGTCAACAGACTTCCATATAAGCTTAGAACCACAGGATGGGCATTCAACTGGCATTCCCAATTCTTTCATTTTTAATTCGATATGCACCGTATATCCTCCGATGATTGATTTATAAATTATCTTACCATACGATGATTTCAATGTCAATTTGTTTTACACAAATACTATTGGAATCACATCACCAGATGAAAGGAATATTTATGATAATATATAAAGCTACTAATATAATTAACAATAAAATTTATATTGGACAAAGTAAAAATACATTACATATGAGAAAAAACAGCACACAAATATGCTGCCTTGACAACTCAATCAAAATCATATTTTCATAAAGCAATACGAAAATATGGTTGGGATTCCTTTATATGGGAAGTTGAATGCTATTGTTCTTCTAAAGAAGAACTTGATGAAAAAGAAATTGAATTTATAGTTGAATATGATTGCCACGTTAGTTCTGGTAAAGGATATAATTTAACTAAAGGTGGTGATTTTCATCCAATGTCTGACCCCAATATAAAAAGAAGACATGACGAAAGTTTAAAAACAGCAATGAAATCTTTCTGTGGTGACAACAATGTCATGAAAAGACCAGAAGTGAAACAGAAACACCAAGATGCAATTGAACTATTAGCTAAAAATCCAGAGTGGATCAAAGCTAAGAGCATAGGTGACCAAAAGCAAAAATCAACATACGAAATAACATTTCCTGACGGACATATTGAAATCATAATAGGATTAAATAAATTTTGTAAAGACCATAAGTTACAACAATCAAAAATGAGTAGTGTTGCATCTGGTGATAGAAACCATCATAAAAGATTTAAATGTAAGTTTATAGCTAGAGGAATTGCTAAGTGTTGATTATATTTACTATTTTTGGAATTACTTCTCCACTCAAAATAACTGACACTTTAGTTCCATTCTTAATTCCGTTATCAAGAATATACTTTGCATTGTTACCAGTAACTCTTTGAACAGTTGATCCACCAAATTCAATCGGTTTAAGAAGAATCGTGGGTTTAAGTAGACCCCCTTTTGAAATATTCCACTCAATACCAATAACAGTAGTCCATATACCTTCAGAATTGATCTTGAATGCTACTTTTCCTTCAGGGAAGAATACATTCTCCCTCTTATAGTGCGGAGAAGAGATCACGATACCATCGATATCGTAAGGTGCTTTTTTCTTTCTATCCAAATAGAATTCTTTCAGGATTTCATGGATAACATACAGGTCAACAGGATTATCATAGATTGCCCTAGGGGGAGTGATAAACCCTTCTTTGTGAAGAAACCTGAACTGTTCATAGATGTTCATTTCACCAGAGAGAACCTCATAGCAGATTGCTTTCACATGTTTAAGCTTATCAGGTTCGATGATATCTTTGTTCATGATACCAACAGTACCGTTTCTCCGGTTCTTATATCCAAGTTCAATATGTGAATCGTCACAGAGGGTGAACTCTCCCCTGATATCCAGATCATCCAGATATGGAATTGTGGTAGGGAGAATGTACATTGCTTTAGCAGTCCAATCAGTACCAGAATCGCCATCCCCTCTGGAGGAACACATAGTAAGAATTCCTTTCCTCCAAGAGGCATTAAAGGAGCAACCATCGATCTTCAAGGAAGCAAAAATGGATTTGATCTTCATTTTAGCAATCCATTTGTAGAGAAGGTCAGCTTCTTCGTATTTGAATTTGGTGAGGGAACCAAGGACGTAATCCAGTTTGATTGTTCCGTTGGATTCAGTAAGGGTCTGTTTGAAATCTTCAAATTCAATAAAGCCCATTTTGTCTTCCAGTTTAGAAAGCAAAATATCATATTCTGCATCAGACATGATAGGGCTACCTACACGGTAGGCATCATTGGCTTTTTTGATTTGATCTTTCAATACGTTCATTTATGATTCCTTTGTTATGTGGTGTAAAATAACTATACAGGAGAAAAGATTTAAAGTCAAATTAAAAAATTATGGTAAAATAATTCCACCAGCACTAAGTGTTTCCTTCTTTCCCCAAACAATATGCTTCATTGGTTTACGTTCTTTAATGTAAGAGATTAATTCATCTTCAGTTGTGATTGGAGTCTCAGTCTCATTGAAACACCATTCAAGGGCATCGACATGATGTGCATCAGAATTACACAGCTTCACTAGGGAAGCAAACTCAGGAGGACAAGTGAACTGTTTAACATTTGGTGAATCCTCATCGAATGTATATGAGCATTGATGGATATGTTCATACCCATCAATAAAATCCATACACCCTGCTTTAACGAATCTAGGAGGGTTCATAGGATGATTATAATTGATGATACAGTTGTAGTTGTTCTTGAGGGCAACTAGATCATCATAGGTAATCATGCCTTTTGATTTAATTTTAAGAATTTCTAAAATAGCATCCCTGCCAAATATATTGACTTCTTCCATTCTCATGACAGAGCATTCAATACCAAGGATGATAGGAACCCCTAGAGAATCCATCAACCGTTCAGCTTCTTCCACTTGTTTCAAAAATTTTGAAGTGTTGAGGGAGAATTGATATCCTTCAGGGTAGACATGATCTGTTAGTACACATACAGTCATCCCTAGTTTTTTTTGGGCAAACACATGTTCCTCTAGAGTGTTTCTCCCATCAGAGTGTGTGGAATGTGCATGTAGGTTAATATAATTCATTTATTATCTTTTGAACCAAATTTATTTGTAATACCCCATCATATAGGCATCAAAGATGGTTTCCCCATCATACCCTTCAGGGGGCATCAAGTCATTACCAAACTGCTCCTTAAGGGCATTCTGCACCCTCTGAAACGGGTGTCTTACTTCACCGTGGTTATACGCTTTCTGTACAGCTTCCTGATAAGTATACTTGTCCATTTACTACTGTCTCCTTTTAATATAACACATTGGAATGAACAACAAACACCACCAACCAGACCAATCAACACTTCCCATCATCTTCATGATCCAGAAGAGGGCGAAAGGTCCGAATCCTACCCACACTAAAGTCTTTCTCATTTCATTACCACCCAACCGCAGGAATCACACATATGGTATACTTTACCTTCAGGAGAATACTCCACAAGAATATCTCCACAGGACATGGAAGTATGAAGAGAAGGATAAGTGGTGTGGAAGGGATCAGACTCTGCTAACTTATGAACATAAGCAGCAACTTCAGCTGCTTCATCCGTAGGAGTTTCAGTGACGTAGTTCAGGATGTGATAAACTTCATCTAGAGAATTTGCAGTCACACTCCCAACCGAAATAAAATCATCAGAGTTGAGGAATTCTTTTACAGAAATGATGGTAGGGGCAAAGAAACGATTGCTTCTCATGTTGTATACTACGTGGAATTTTTTCATGTTGTAATCTCCTTTGTGGTTTGATTTCGTAATTCGTAAATTCAATTTACCAGAAGATCATTTATATGTCAATTTAATTATGCAGCTTTGCCGAAAAGTTCTTCGATAACCTTTTCCTGATCTCTATCAGGAAACCCTATGGTATCTTCGTCTTTGAAATTAATCGAATACTCTTTCGCAAGTGTATTCAACTTGTTACGAAGAAAATGAAATCCAAACGTGCTATAACCAGAAGCAAGCATATGAGTTTCACCTTTCTCTTTAAGATATTCGAACATCATCTTGATTAGAGTTGTTGCGATACCCTTATTTTTGTAATCAGGGTCTACAGTGATGTAGTCAACCCAATTACAGAATCCAGGATTTCCGCAAGAGTCTTCACCTTTAATTTTGATCTTCAGAACACCTACTATTTTAGTACCTTCATATGCATAGATGAAATGACGGTTAGGCTGACCCCACCCATGACCAAAGATTGTATCTTTGGAGCAGTATTTCATTTTCTTGTTCATGAATTCAGGATCGAAAATACCATTAGTATTCCAATCAGTTTTAACGGTACGGTGAAAATCTTCCTCAAATTTGATATCGTAACAGATCACGTTAAATCTCCTTTGTAGTAGAATATAAATCTAATCTACCAGAAGATCATTTATCTGTCAATTAAAAACTAGACAAAATAGAAATTACACAGGTGATATCCCCTTGGGTACAAAATGCATGAATCATATCAGCAGCTAACATTGAAGTCAAAATGCTCATAAATGAAGACCATTGTAAACCGAAATCACAAAATCTCCGATTGCGTATAGCCCTATCCCGCAGAATACCAAAGAGATTAACCCGCAAAGGACGTAGATGATATCCTGAAACTTATCTTTGTAAGTGTCCCATAGAAACCCACACACTCCTAAAAAAGTGGTAATTGATACCAAAGCACCAAATCCAATAAGCATAGTTATAATAATCATTTATTTCCCCTTACTAAAGTTAATATTGGTCTTTCTATACTATTATTCTTATTTCCTTTACCTTTAATAAAAGTAAATGTTGGTTTAGATGCTTTATATACTTCATAAAAAGGATTTGCCCCTGAAGGAGTTGTGCTGAACACAACCGTATCATCAACTACTTTAGGGGCAATTGAGAATTGTTTCCTAATAGAATCTCCCAAAGATAGATAACCTCTATTAGTATCACAAATATTAGCACAAAAATTTGCAACTTCATTTCTAGTTCTCATCATTTGATTGAACATTAATTCTTTTAACTCATTTTCAGTAATACTCACTTCACCCTCTATAGTTTAATTAGTTTACCATTTCCCATATACTTCGAAAGGAAACCATCTTCAGTCCAGAATTTGATTGCATTGCGCATTGCTGCTTCGATGTTGACCCTGCCAACAGGGTTAGCAGAGTGAATTGCATATCTGATTGCTGGAATTGCTCCAGCCTTTGCATAGTCTTCAATCAGAACAGCAACATGGTATCCAGTACCAGCTTTCGCAGGGCCTAGATCATGATCAAAACTGATGAAGGTAACTTTACCAGTTCTGATGTAATCAGCTGCTTCAGTTGCAGTCTTGCAATGAACATCAAACCAGTTAGGCATAGGACGAATATCATCAAGCCAGATTCTCATGGTAAATCTCCTTTGTATTAGCAGTCTGATTCATGAACAAGAGTAATGGAGGGCATCTTGTAAAACAAGTCTATCACTCCATTATCATAAACAACTTCTATCCTGTCATCATAATCATTAAAGGTAGCAGTTTCAAAAAATTCCAATACTTCATAAAGTTTATACTCCCTACGAAGGGTATTGATGATATCTAGAATAAAATCTGAAGTGAGTTTAGATGGTCTGCGAAATTCAAAGCAATCCGCAATAATCTGTTTGTTATGATCAGATGATAATAATTTAACCCATTCCATTTTATTCTGGTATATACGATATACCTCATCACCCTCTTGGGTGACTCCAGATTTAATTATTTTATAGCTACTCATTAGAAATGTTCCTCCTCACCAACAAGTATCTCCTGGTAATGATTATCAAGGACAACCACTGCTTCAGAAACATAAAGTTGATGAACATAGTTGAAGTTACTATCCTTTTTACCATCTTTATTGGTAGGACGAATTTCAAGTTTCTTCCAGAGATTTTGTAGAACTTCTTCAACCTTCCGCATTGATTACCTCCCCATCATTGTTGTAATAAACTGGTTCATGAAAATCCCCATCATCACAGTTAGGGCAAATAATTCCAACTGTAACTGCATCATAGGGGTCATCTTTTATCCTATCGATGATATCCAACTTTGTGCATTTAGGGCATTGGATAAAAATATATTCATTTAAATCTATCATATGAGATATAGTTTTCCTTTAGGGTGAAGTTTTTTAAACTTTTTAACGGTATCTTCACTTCCTCCTGTTCTATCTTCCGCAACAAGGGCAATCAATATATCTGAATCTCTAGCAATCAGAGTGTTCCTTGCAAAGTTTATCTTGGCAAAATCATATCTCTGAGGATTATTCGGTAATTTACTTTTATCAGGATAGTGAATGATCATTGGAGGAAGTTGCCATGCCCTATTCAAAATTTCAGCAAAGTAATCTCCACCTTTCTTACATCCCCCTGATACAAGAACTACCTTATACTCATCTGAATAAAATGTCAATATTTTTGATAAGAAATCCGCAAGTATTTTCAAATCGTCTTCAGAGTTCCTTCTACGTGAACCCACGATACCAATTCTAAGTTCTTTCATTATACAATGTTATGAATTATACATGAAGACCTAGAAGCTCTACTTTCAATATGTTTATTAATGTATGCTAATGCGTCTTCATATTTTCGTCTAGACACACGCCCATAACAATCCATACAAGTACATTCATCCCAATTCATCCAAAACAAAAACTTTTTGTATTGAGGGACATAAAATTTTACAACACCATTTGTTCTATGTTCTACAATCCTATATTTCATTTATATCTCCATTTCAGATTTTAATGATTTGTCTTTCATAATTTCATCTATCCTAGGTTGACAGGGATGAATGAAATAATATACAGGTTTGGGATTGGGAGGCCAATTCATTAGTATTATCGTGCATCCTCTTCATCAGAAAGTTCCAGAACCATTTCGATATCTTCTATGGTGTACCTTTCGTAATACACCCCACCGAATGCGTGAGCATAGTAAACAGGCTTACCTTCACGGCAAAGGACGCCTATACGAGAATCAGTACCTTTAGGGAGAATGAAAGGATCAACAGCAGGAATCTGAACTTCCAGTACATTGTAAATTCCCATTTTAAATCTCCTTTGTGGTTTGATTTGCTCACCATGTAATTCAATATAACCCTAGATCATTTAATTGTCAATTTATTTGTTATCGCTCCTTGCTATCCTGAAGGAGGGTAAACATACACCTCCGGTGATAAATCTTACCCTGCTCCAGAGGGGCGTTTTTCATTATACACCCACTTTTAGGGTTTTGTCAAGTTTAATTCAAAATAAATTTCAAGGTATTGAAATAAAAGAAAAAGAGGGTTATAATTCAATATAACCCTCTTTTTTGTTCAATTCATTATAAATACTTTGTTTCCACAATCCCAAATTCTTTTATATCCATTGTTGCGCATGTTTTCTGCTTCAGTGATAGATGGATCAAATTTGTTTAATTTATATGTCAGTTTATGTTTTTGAAATTCAATTCTTGAAAATAGATGATCTGGTGTTTTCCAATACCAATAGTTAGGAGTACTATCTTCTAATTCTAGAAATCCAGCTTTACTATACATATCACCGGATGAATATCGTTTATCTGCATATGTTATAATAGAACCGGTATATTCTTTTTTAAAACTAGATAACAGTTTAGAAAATCCTCCTACAATGTTATATCCTAATTTGTTACAATATCTTGTTATCTCCCAATCATAATTTTTGTTGAATCTAGATTTTGATAAAGTTAATAAGCACACAAGATTATCATTATTATATAGTCCTATATTAATACTTGATTGACAATTCCCCTGGAGATGATTATGGATTAAAAAATCAGTTGTATCATTTTTGTTTACCTTTTTAATAACACATTTTCTAGCCCATATAGTTTGGTTCATTCCAAGTTTAGATGTTATCAACGACTTCCATATTTCCTTTTTAATAGGATTTATCCATTCATTTTCAAATATATGTAAAAGATTATACCCTAGTTCTTTACATTCATTAGTTTTATTAAGATGATAGTGTTTATCTGGTCTAATATCTTCAGAGTGCCAGTATATACCATCAAACTCTATTGCTAACTGTTTTTCTTTAATAAGTATATCAATTTCAAAATTTTTTGATAATATTTTTGTATTACTTTCAAACTTAATCAATGTAGATAACCATGATTGTAATTCTGATTCTGATAATGAAATATTATGTGGAAAACATGTATAGCATCTTACAACATTAGTCCAGTACCTAGTTGTATCCAATTTTATTTCTTCTTTACATTTTTTACACTTGAATATAAAATTATCATTATCAACACATATATATCTATCAGAAAATTTAGTAAGCAAATTTTTTAATTTATTGCTTTTTTTTGTTTGTGTTGCTTTTTCTCTATTTTCTTTTTTATTAAAAATAGATTCTACCCCATATGTTTTTAACATAGTTTCTTTGTTTTTGCTCATATTGTTATATTTTTCATCACCATATCTTAACAATTTTGTTTCTTTAGTTTTTTCCATATTGTTATATTGGTAACCATATTTTTTCAATTTTGTTTTTATAGACTTTTGTATTCTATTAATTGATTTTGCACTACATATAGAAGAACATACCTTTCTTATTTTTCTTTTTTCTTTAAAATTTAATATGTTTTTACCACATACATTACATGTTGGGTATTCATTAATATTATTTTGAATGCAAAAATCCTCAGTGTAATAGACGCATCTGTATTTAAAAAAGATGTGGCGTCTAATAACATATCATAATATTTTTCATATCCTTTAGATTCAAACCATTCTTTCCCCCCTCTTACTAAATTTGAAATGATACGTTGTTTACTATCAATTGCATTTTTTGTTATAAATTCTGATAATGTCATTATAATTTCCTTTATATAAGTTTTATTACTGCAGTTATACTTTATATAAAATAAAAGTGGGCTAGATATTTCTAGCCCACTTTATCAAATTATATACTTTATCAAATTATATACTTTATCAA